>Ga0272443_10002450_pt1 | contig 23733 bp, 28 predicted proteins | sample SSMAcet12_FD_193581 | JGI IMG/M metagenome (GOLD analysis project Ga0272443, IMG submission 193581) | Marine sediment archaeal communities from Little Sippewissett salt marsh, Falmouth, MA, United States - SSM-Acet-12 | ecosystem: Environmental > Aquatic > Marine > Wetlands > Sediment ...
AGTTAATATTAACATCCCATTGTTGTAGGTATTCAAAATATTTTCAATCTTCTCCCATGTAAAACCAATCTTAGAACCTAAATATGCAAAAGCATATGAATATATAAATGTACCAGCAAAAACAATTAAACAAAAAAGAAAAATATTGTACTTAACATATCCAGCTACTAAACCACTAGCAGGTCTTACCCAAGGAATAAAACGACTAATAAATAAATATTTAGAACCTTTCTTTTTAATAGCCCTATGCCCATTGTTGTATGAATCCTCTGAAACATGTAAAAACTTACCCTTCCCATTAATAAATTTGAGAAGATCCTTTTTGTTAAAAAATCTACCAATTAAATATGTAGGAATAGCACCACCAACTTCTCCCAATGCTGCAACTGTAGCAATCTGAATTAATTTGTCTGGCATCTGTGCACCTACCATTGCAATTACAATTTCTGCGGGAAAAAGACCTAAACAAGCAATGAAAACACCCCAATATCCAAGAGTTCCAAACCAAACAGTAATTGTATATATCCAATTAGAGATCACGATAATTTAATAATATCAAAATACCTGGGGTAGATGTAAAGAGGTATGAAAAAATTTTTGAATAAGATATAGTTAACTAGATGAACAGTATTGAAAAAGAATTAACAAAAGAAAGAAAGGTTGTACATCAAGGAAGAAAAATACTAAGAATTAAACCAATTGTTTGGGCGCAAAGATATTGGCTTTTAATACTTTTGGTTTTGGTAATAGCAGTTACAATCCTTTTAGGAATATATGACATTAAAAGGATTACATATAAAAGTGAAGGGAATGAGTATGTAAAAGAAAGTACTGTAAGAAATATCTTGTCTGAAGACTTAGGAAAAAACTTCTTTTGTATTAACCCAGATACCCTTGAACAAAGGCTTTTAGAAAATACGTTCGTTAAAACTGCAGATGTAGAAAAGATTTTCCCTAATGAATTAATTGTAGAAATTGAAGAATATAAACCCTTTCTTTTGTTTGAATCTGAAAATATATGCAATATCTTTGCAATAGAGGGGGTGTTACTTGAAACAAAGACAGAAATAGATTGTACAGAGTATGCAGGAGAGATAGAGGTAATATATTTTAAAGGTGAAGAGACACAGATAATTGAGGAGGAAGGGAAGAAATATTTCTACTTGTCAGACGAAGTATCTGACATATCTAAAGTGTTAAAAAACTTCGATATTGAAATAGTTAAGATAACATTAAAGGAGAATATATTAACAGTGTTTACAGACTCTTGTAGTGTAGTAATAGATATAAATCAAGAATTAGATACAGAATTAGCAAGATTATATTTAGTATTAGAAGAGCTAGATAATCTAGGTAAGGAAGCCAAATCTATAGATACTCGTTTTGAAAGACCTGTAATTCAGATTGACAAGTGATATGAATGTTTGTGAGAATCAATAACTCTTGATAAGTGATGTCTTTTTTACTATATTATTGATTAAGATATCTTTAGTGTCTTTAGCGATTAAATTAAAAATAAAATTACTGCCTCTCAAATCAAATGTCTAGGAAGATAATAACTGCAATAGATGTCGGATCTTCTAAAATTACTACGGTAATTTCAGCAGTGGAAGATTCACAACAGCCAACCGTAATCGGGGTATGCTCTCAGCCCAGTAAAGGTATAAAAAAGGGAGTTGTCGTCAATATAGATGACGCAATGAACTCAATTTCTGAGAGTGTTACTGCTGCGGAAAGAATGGCAGGGGTTACTGTTTCAGATGTGTATGTTTCCATTAATGGAGAACAGGTTACTAGTTTAAACAACAGAGGTGTTGTTGCTGTATCCGGTTCTGAAATTGTAATAGAAGATACATATAGAGCAATTGAAAATGCTCGTACACTTTCTTTACCAGAGAATCTTAATCCAATACATATAATTCCAAGAGAGTTTGTTGTAGATAACCAGGGTGGAATTAAATATCCAATTGGTATGACAGGTGGAAGATTAGAAGTTGAAACACATATAATTACAGCCCCCAACTCATATTGGCAAAATCTTAAGAAATGTTTAGAAACACTAGGATTTAATGTCTATGATGTTGTCTTTACAGGATGGGCATCTTCTCTAGCTGTTCTTACAGATACGGAGAAAGAATTAGGTGTAACAATGTTAGATATTGGAGCTGGTACTACCAGCATTTCAATTTTCCAAGAGGGCTCCATAATATATAGTGGAAGTATTCCTCTAGGAGGTTTCAATGTTACTAGTGACTTAGCAATTGGTCTTCAGGTATCTCTAACAGATGCTGAAAAGATTAAGGTTAAGTTAGGAGATATCATGGATAACAAGGCATTGGGTACTACCGCTAAGAAGTTAGAGAGTACACCAGCGTTACTTAGAAAAGTAGAAGAAGAGAAACCTAAGAAGAAAGAAAAGGGAGATGAGATAGATTTGTCTGCCTTAGATATAACTACAGATAAGAAAGTTTCCAAAGCAATGCTCTCTAAGATTGTAGAAGCAAGATGTGAAGAAATATTTGAAATGGCCAAGGAAAATGTTACAAAGGCAGGGTATGAAATTGCAATGCCAGCAGGAATTGTAGTAACAGGAGGTACTGGACTTTTGAGAAATATTACAAAGGTTGCACAAGAGGTATTTGGTGTAGCTGCTAGAGTTGGATATCCATCTGGATTAACTGGTATGACAGAAGAAATATCAGATCCATCCTTCTCATGTGTACAAGGATTAATAAAGCATGCTTTAGATGACGACGTAGAAGTTAATACAGGTTTAGGAGCCAAGTCAGATATTAAAGGAATATTTGGAAAGATAGGGGACTGGTTTAAATCTTTAATGCCTTAGAAATTGCCCGATTAAATTTATACTTAATCTACAATGCCAATAGTAACAACAACAATAGACCCAGTAGCAAAAATTAAAGTAGTTGGTGTAGGAGGGGGAGGTTGTAATGCTGTAAACACAATGATCAGAGACTTCGACATTCAAGGTGTTGAATTCCATGCATTTAATACAGATGCACAATCTCTTAAGATGTCTTTAGCACCTGAAACTTTACAATTGGGAGAAGAATTAACTCAAGGATTGGGAGTTGGAGGAAATCATGAATTAGGTGCACAAGCTGCTGAAGAGAGTTTAGATGCAATTCAAGAAGCTTTAGAAGGTGCAAACATGGTATTCATTACAGCAGGTATGGGAGGTGGTACAGGTACTGGAGCTGCTCCAATAATTGCAGGTGTTGCTAAAAATATGGGAGCATTAACTGTTGCGGTTGTTACAAAACCTTTTGACTTTGAAGGACAAAGAAGAAAAGAAGTTGCAGATGAAGGATTAACAGCTTTAAGAGACAAGGTAGATACACTAATTGTTGTTCCTAACCAAAGATTAATTGAAATATTGGATGAAGAGGTATCCTTCTTAGAAGCAATGAAGATGGTAGATTCTGTCTTAGCAGAAGGAGTAAACAGTATTGCTACACTAATTAGTCAAACAGGCTTCATTAACGCTGACTTTAACGATGCTAAATCTGTAATGCAAAATGCAGGATCTGCATTAATGGGAATTGGAAGAGCAACAGGAGAAGGTAGAGCAGAGAAAGCAGCAAGAGAAGCAACCAGCAGTCCATTACTAGATCTCTCAATTGAAGGTGCAACTGGAGTCCTTTACAACATCATTGGAGGACCAAGTCTTACAATGCAAGAAGTTAATAAAGTATCTGAATTAATAGGCGATGCAGTAGATCCATCTGCAAATATTAAATTCGGTGCAACCATAGATGAAAGTGTTGGAGATGACATTGTAATTACAATTGTTGCAACAGGTTTTGACGAATCCAAACAGGTATACACAAGAAGACTAAAAGGAGATATAGAAAAAGTAGATTCTTTAATTGAAAAGGAAGTAGAAGAAGTAATACCCGAAGAGCCAGAATTACTAAAGAAAGAAGAAATGACAGCAGAAGAACTCTTAGACTCTGCAGATACAGAAGATCTAATGGAAATAGAAGAAGAGATTGAAGAAGAAAAGAAGCCAGTATCTCCAATTACTAATGGAGAAGATCCTTTGGATATTCCTGCTTTTATGCGAAGAAAGAGAAGAAAGTAGTATACTTTCATATGCCATTACTCAAAAAGAAGAAAAGAAAACTCTTTGTAGATTGGAAAATCCTTTTACCAAGTTTACTAATATCTTTTATTGGTATTACAACCCTAATATCCACAGAACTATCCATTACCAAAGAAATTGTAGATATATCTATAATCCAAAAACAAATAATATTCTTTGTGGTAGGAATAGTGGTATATATCCTTCTCTCTGTATTAAAACTATCATACCTAAAGCATTGGCAAATAATATTACCAATATATGTACTAACCATAGCCTTGTTGGTTGTTACACTAATATGGGGACCAGTAATTAATAGTGTAAAAAGATGGATAATAGTTGGAGGTGTTCAAATACAGCCAGCAGAAATTGCTAAAGTAACTGTAATATTAACAACAGCAGCAATATTTTCGATGAAAGAGAAATATAATCAGTGGATACTTCTTCTAGCAAGCTTAATATTCACAATACCCATATTCATCCTCATATACCTCCAACCAAGTGGAAGTATGTCATTACTAATCTTAATGATGTGGTTTACAGTTGCATTTACAGGATTAGGCAATCAATTAAGAAACTTCCTCCTCCTCTTTATCATTGCAAGCATAGCCTCAGGAATGTTTCTCTCCTCTGTAACAGGAAATACCCTCTGGTTGTTGGTATCTTTTTTGGGGTTAATAATTTCAATACTCTCCTTCTATGCTAGAGAATCTTGGAAGGTGTTTGTAATAATCTCCTTCATCTTAGGTTGTACGCTAGGTTTAATATCCAACTACGCGTGGGATAACATACTACATGATTACCAAAAAGATAGAATTGAGGCCTTCATATCCCCAGAAGAAACACAAGAAGACATTGGCTTTAATGTTGCACAATCTAGAATTGCAATAGGATCTGGACAAATATTTGGAAAAGGCTTTGGAAATGGTACACAAAGTAAAAGAAACTTCCTTCCTGAACACCAAACAGACTTTATTTTTGCATCCTTTGCAGAAGAATTTGGTCTAGTAGGAGCATTAGTTTTACTTGTACTGTATGGATTCCTCATTGTAGAAATATTCTTGGTATCTATGAAATATTTTGACAATACATTCTTCTCAATGTTAGCTGTAGGAGTAGGTTTTAAGATCTTACTAGAGCTCTTCATTAACATCGGTACAAACACAGGTACAATACCTGCAACAGGTATTCCTTTACCTCTAATGAGCGCAGGAGGTAGTATTACAGTAATGACATTTTTCTGTCTTGGATTAATTCAAGCAATTAAAAATTCTTCAAAAGAAAAGATAACTACAGGTTCTTTTGTTGACTTTTCTTAAATATTAACTTAAAATCTCCCTTGTTATGGCACAAGAAACAAAGAAAAAAACAACAACTACAAAAAAGACAGCTACTAAAAAAAGTACTGCCAAGAAGACAACTACTAAGAAATCTTCCAAAAAGATTGACTTTGCAGTAATTGAAATCTCTGGAACACAATTAAGAGTTAAAGAAGGAGATAGATATGAAATTGAAAAGATTAAAGGTGAAAAAGGAGATAAGGTAGAGGTTAAAGAAGTCTTAATGATCTCTCAAGATGGAGAGATTAAAGTTGGTAAACCATATCTTAAAGATATGAAAGTAACCCTTAATATAGATTCTCAATTTAAAGGAGAGAAGATAGAGGGTTTCAAGTATAAAGCAAAGTCCAGATATAGAAAGAGATATGGATATAGACCACAATTAAGTAGAGTTACAGTTAAAAAGATAGGATAATGCGTTACATTTTTACTGCCGGTAGTTTTCCAAATCTCTCATATGCAGAGCTAAGATCAGTCTTAGAAACTTTTGGATATTCCCCAGATAGTGTTAAGAAATTTTCAGAAAAGATCTTCATTGTAAACCAAAAAGAAATTACAGATGAAGTAGTTCTTAGAATATTTCAAAGATTAGGAGGATTTACTAGAGTAGGGAAGGAGATAGAAGATTTAGATACATTTCTTTCCAACTTTTCAGATACATCTAGAGTTGTTTTTGGAGTCAGTGTAATTTCGGAGGTTAAAGATAGAAAAGACAGGGAGATAATTGAAAAACTTTCTAAACAAATAAAGAAGTTTTTTGTACAGACGGAGATATCATGCAGATTCATTCTCCCAAGAAAAACAGAACTTAATGCTGCTCAAGTAACAAAAAACCAAATGTTAGAAAAAGGTTTTGAATTAGTAATATTTAAAAACAGAGAAGAAGAAATATATTCTCAAACAATTGCAGTACAAGATATTGAAAGCTTTACAAAGATGGATATGGGTAGACCTAATGTAGATGTGGATATGGGTACATTACCTCCTAAACTAGCCCGCATGATGGTAAATTTCTCACAAATTAAAGATGATGGAGTAATATGGGATCCTTTTTGTGGATCTGGGACAATTCTTTTAGAATCTTTAGTATCTGGTATTAATGTCTTAGGTTCAGATATAGATGAAAAGGCAATACATTTTAGTGAAGAGAATATTAAATGGATTGCAGATAAAGGATTTTCTCAAGATGTTAAATATGACCTTTTCCAATTAGATATATTAAATCCAGATGGAAAGATTGTTAACGAAATTAAAAATACAGGTGTAGATGCTGTTGTTTGTGAACCATATATGGGACCTCCACAGAGAAGATATATGGAGGATAGGAAGGCATATAAATTACTTGATGGTGTAAAACAACTGTATATTGGTTTGTTCGAAGTTCTTAAAAAGGTAGCACATAGAGATTTTAGAGTTGTTTTAGTAATCCCTTCTTACAAAACAAGGGATGGATGGAAAACATTACCTCTTAGCGAGATTGTTGGTAAAGATTGGGAATTAGAGAACAAAAAACATGGTAGAGACTTGAAATGGAAGAGAAATAATAGTATCATCATGCGAAATATCTTCATACTTACTAAGAAGTAGTAATTCTAAATTTTGATTTTTTAGATATGTCACACGTTGCAGCTGCGGGTAGCATTACAGTCTCAGGGAATGTTGCAGGAAAGAGACTAGGTGTTAAAAAATTCGCAGGAGAAAATGTAAAAACAGGGAATATAATTCTCAAACAAAGAGGATCTATATATCATGCTGGAAAGAATACAAAAATGTCTAAAGATTACTCCATTCATGCATTAAAAGATGGTATTGTTGCATTTAGAAAAATGACAGGACACAAGAGGGGTAAGTACTTTGTTGATGTGGTAGAATAATCCAATGTCTAAACCCAGATTTATACAAATAGAGAGCAAAAATGCTCTTCTTGAACTTTTGAAAGAGGGAAGAACTTTTGAAAGGATATATATTTCCAGTAATGCATATAAAGATGATAAAACCAAAGAGATTGTAGATATTGCTGGCAAAAAAAGAATTCCCATGTACAAAGTTTCTAGGAGAGAGATTAATAGGAGGTTAAGGACTTCTAAGTCTGAGAATATCATTGGTATGATGTATTCTGAAAACGATTGGAAGCTTTCAGATCTTTTAGACAAACTTTTTGAAGAAAAGAAACAACCTTTTTTTCTAATATTAGACAATATTAAATATACTCAAAACATTGCTGCAATTATGAGAACTGCTTTTGGTGGTGGTGTTAATGGTGTAATTATTTCTCCTCAAAAAAAGAATATTGTTACTAACGAAACTATTCGTATTTCAATGGGTGCGGCAGAGAGAATTCCAATTGTAGAAACAAATTTATTTACTGCAATGAAGGAATTAAAAGACAACGATATTAAAATAGTTGGTATTACAATGGAAGGTAAACCACATTTTGAATCTAATCTTAAGGGTCCAATCGCATTAGTATTAGGTGCAGAAGATTATGGTATTTCTACTGGTATATTAGAAAGATGTGATGAACTAATTTCCATCCCCATGAGAGAGGGTATCGGTTCTCTTAATGTTAGTGCTAGTGGAGCAATATTAATCTACGAGAAATTAAGACAAGAAGTTAGTAAGAAGTAACTTATTATTCCCATTAAATGTTCAACGAGTTAGAATTAAAAGAAAAGTACGATTTTATAAAGCGTACTACAATTTGCTTCCTTCTTAGGAAAAATGATAAAGAAGAAATTACAGATGTATGTCTAGCAATGAAGAAAAGAGGCTTTGGAGAGGGTAAGTGGAATGGTGCAGGAGGGAAAATAGGGGATAGGGAGGAAATCAAAGATGAAACAGCAAAAGAAGGAGCAGTTAGGGAAATGATGGAAGAGTTCAAGGTCCAAATGATCAATCCCAAACAAGTTGGAAAAATTCTTTTTGAAACAGAAGGCGAAACAAAAGAATGTATTATCTCCTATATCTTTGTTACAGAAGAATGGAAAGGAAGTCCTCAAGAAACAGAAGAGATGAAACCTAAATGGTTTAGTGTTGATGAAATTCCATATGATGAGATGTGGGTAGATGATAAAGAGTGGTTTAAAATTCTTTTAAATCAGAAGGAATTTGTTGCAAAATATTGTTTTGCACAAGATGACGATAGTACTCTAATATCTCATGAATTAGAGGTTTTAGATTAAGAAATCTTCTTTAAAATATCTCTTAACTCTGTTTTACTTGCAAACCTAATTGTAATTTTTCCACCTCTAGACATAGGAACAATCTTTGCTTGAGCTCCTAACTTCTTAGAAATTCTCTTTGCAATATCTTCTGTCTCTTGGTCTAACTGTTTTAATTTCTTTCTTGTAGTACCTCTACCATAGTTAATCTTTCTAACCATAGCCTCTGTATCTCTTACACTAAGCTCTCTCTTAATTACAATATCCATAGCAGCAACAATTGAATCCTTGTCTGCTAAACCAAGTAAAGCTCTAGCATGACCCTCTGTAATCTTTCCATTAAGAATTGCTTCTTTGACTTCTTCTGGTAAACCTAATATACGGATTTTGTTTGTAACAGCTACTCTACTAAGACCAACCTTTTTAGCAATCTCTGTTTGTTTTAATCCAAATTCTTCTTGTAATTGTTTAAAAGCTAACGCCTCTTCAACAGCATTAAGATCTTCTCTTTGAATATTTTCAATCAAAGCAAGTTCTAACATCTTTTGAGGAGAAGCTTCCTTAATTACGACAGGAACTTTCTTTAAACCAGCCAATTGAGAAGCTCTAAACCTTCTCTCTCCTGCAATTAGGTAATATTTGTCAGATTTCTCTGCCTTTGTAACAATTAAAGGCTGTATTACACCATGTTCTCTAATTGAATCTGCTAATTCAATTAAATCTTCTGGTTTAATATGCATTCTAGGTTGGTATGGATTAGCCTCTATCTTAGTAATGTCAAAATTCTCATTATATGCTCCACTCTCATTACTAATCTCTTGAGAGCTAATTAATGCTGCCAATCCTTTTCCTAATCTTGCGTCTTCTGTCATTGTTAAAAGGTATTAATTTAGTTGAATTTTTTAATAAATTCTTTTGCTAGTTTGGAATATGCTTTAGCACCTGTAGACTTCTTGTCATATTGAAATATTGTTTTACCATGTGATGGTGCTTCAGAAAGTCTTACATTTCTAGGAACTACTGTTTCAAATGCTGTATCTTTAAAGAACTTTCTTACATCTTCAACCACACTGTTAGAAAGCTTTGTACGGCTGTCATACATGGTTAAAATGATCCCTCCTATGGTTAATTGAGGATTTATTGCTTTTATTAATTTCGTTGTTTCTAGGAGCTGTCCAAGGCCTTCTAAAGCAAAATATTCACATTGTATTGGTATTAACAACATATCTGCAGCACTAAGGGCATTAATTGTTAACAAACCTAAGGATGGGGGACAATCTATGATTACATAGTCAAAGTCGTTTACTTTTTGTAAAGCATTTTTAAGAAGTGTTTCTCTAGCTAACATATTTACCATCTCTATTTCAGATCCTGCTAGAGAAAGATGTGAGGGTACTAGAAAGAGATTCTTGGTAGAAGTAGAGACATATACAGAGGAGATTGGTTCTTTTCCAATTAATACATCGTAGATGTTTTTGTATGGTGCTTCTGCTTCAGAATCCCAGCTTTCTTTGTCAAATTGCTTAGTAAAACCAATACCTGAAGAAAGATTGGATTGAGGATCTAAATCTACAAGGAGTGTTTTCTTTCCTTGTTTTGCTAATGCTGCACCGAGATTAATTGCTGTAGTTGTTTTTCCTACACCACCTTTTTGATTCGCAATTACGAATGTTTTCATGTTAGTAATTTACCATGTTTCACAAGTGAATGCTAGGTTAGTCATACTGTTCATGTACAGCTAGCCTGAAATTGGAGAATGGGTAGTATACAATCCAGGCTTTAGCTTTAATATTTTCTACAGATATTGGACCAAAGGTTCTAGAGTCTGAACTATGGTTTCTGTTATCTCCACAAACAAAATATTCATCTTGTCCTACTGTAATTGTTTCACCCTCATGTAAGTAGTCACTACCATTTGTATATATTGCTTCGTCTAAATATGCACTTTCGTTTAATATCTTCCCATCTATATATATTTCTCCATCTTGTAAACCAACTGTTTCTCCTGGTAGGCCAATTATTCGTTTGATGAAGTCTTGGGTCTCGGAATATTTAAATATTATTACATCTCCTCTCTTAGGTTCAGATATTTGGTATTGAACTTTATTTGCCATTAGGAATTCACCATCTTCATATGTAGGGTACATAGATCTTCCAACTACCTCATGTGGAGTCATTATGAACAGATACAGAACAACAGAGATTACCAGTGCAACAACAATTGTTTCAATGAAGGAGAATATGAATTTACCAATGGATGCAAATACAGAGGATATTTTTTCTACTTTACCTTTTTCTTCTTTATTAGGTTCTTCAAACATTTTGGGGACAGATTAAGTTAATGTCATTTGAAATGATAGCATATATGTTAGAGAGGTTGGTACCGCTACTGGGAATCGAACCCAGGTTTGCAGGATGAAAACCTGCTGTCCTAGACCACTAGACGATAGCGGCGATACTGACTAGAGGATTTTACTAAAAATTCCTCTATTTGTTAAGATACTGTTGTTCTTCTTGTAGAGTTAATCTTCTGTATGTGTTTAACTCTTTGTCATATACAAACCTTCTTTTACATTTACACTCTACAATATATTTTGTTTTAGATATATCTCCAATCTTCTTTGCTTTAATTAATGGATATGTACATCCTACACATAGTTGTTTTTCTAAAAGAACTTTTTGAAATGGTTTTGCTAGGTTTTTAAACATGCTATTTCTTTTAATATTACTGGTGCCGAAGACAGGAATCGAACCTGCACAGGATATACTCCTACATGCTCCTAAGGCATGCGCGTCTGCCAGTTCCGCCACTTCGGCTTAAGAACAATGATATTTTACCCTAATACAGATATTTTTAGAAGGATTTTGTATAATATGGTTATGGAAATAGAATTTACAGAGCATAACTATGAAACGAACAATCCAGTTTGGAAAGTATATAACTCACTCTCTAAAGAGGGAGAAGGGATATCTCAAGAACAGGTGATTAAGTACAACACAGAGGTTCAGAGAGCGAAGGGGATAGAAGGGGATAGCCCACATTGGCAAGACTCTTTTAAAAAACTTGGGTTAGAAACATGGGAGAAAAGAACACTCTCTGGGGAAGAAGTTCTAGAATTACAGACATATATTTCTCTTGCAGGAAATTCTCCTTCGACCTTAAAACTTTGGAGAGAATATGGGAATAATGTTACTGCAAGGGATATAGTAAACCAGATTAATCAATTAAAAGAAGAAGGTGTTTCTGCGGAAGAATATCCATGGTTTGAAAGTATTTTTAATCTAGATGAAAAAGAGATAGAAGAAAAAATGGCAAAAGGGGAGATATTTCCGCCTTTGTTATTCTTTTCCGTCGTCAACGGAGAAGAGAAAGAGTGGGGATTACTAAATTTAGGAAATGTATTAGATGGTAATAACAGAATTTTAAACATAGCGGAATATTTAAGAAGAAATCCTGAGAAAGTAGAAGCGTTTAAACTAGATGTTTTAATTGGTCATGCAAATCTAAAACAGTATGTTAAATTTATGGCCGCATATTTAGTAAAACCAGAAAGAAAAAATATACAATATTTATATAAAAAATATCTTAAGAAAGAAGAAGTAAATAAAATCCCGAGGGAACATAACATCCGCTTTTTTGAGAGATGGTACTTACTGCTTCAGAGAATAGGATACTTTAAAAACAAGGAAGTCTAACTCTCTTCAATTCCACCAAACACCTTTCCATATACCTTTACCTTACCATTTTCAATATGTTTTACGTTGGATAATACATCTTCCTTACTCATACCATTCTCTGCAATATCCTCCCTTAATTCTGAAAAAGGTAAATGGTTTTTCATTGGTTCTACCCCCTTTGTATCTACTTCTGTTAATACCTTTACAGATTCTAATATCTGTTCCATCTGTGGTGTAAATTTTTCTAACTCTTCTTTAGAGAGTTTAATTCTAGAAAGTTCAGCTACATGTTTTAAATCCATTTTACTCATTTAATTTTTTTAATAATATATTTTTAACATCGTTGGGGTTAGCAGAACCCTTTGTTTTTTGCATAGTCTGTCCAATTAAAAAACCTAAACTTGCTTGTTTACCATTCTTAAAATCTTCTACAGCCTGTTTGTTTTCATCTAATACCGCAGTAACTGTATCTTCTAAATTACCAGAACTCTCTTCCTTAGTTTTCTTAAAGTCATCTAACAAATTTCCAAGATCTTTCTTTTCTTCTAATGCCTTCTTAAGTAATTCTTCTGCTTTGTTTTTAGTAATTGTTTTCTCTTTAAACTCTTTAATTAAAGCAACAAGATCCTCAATTTGAATATTCTCTTCAGATATCTCTAAACCCATCTCATTGGAAATTGAAAACAGTGTACCAGTAATCCAGTTTGATGAGAGCTTTGCAGCTTCTTTAATATCTGTAATATTTTTAGAAAGTAGTTCTACAACCTTCTCAAAGTACTCAGAAATCTCTTTTTTAGCTGTAAGTACACCAATGTCATATTCAGATAGTTCAAATGTTTCTAGATATCTCTTAGCCTTGTCATCTGGTAGTTCTACTAATTCTTTAGATATTCTTTCTACATCTTTTTCAGATATATCTATTACTGGTATATCCGGTTCAGGCATATATCTGTAGTCATCTGCTGTTTCTTTAGATCTTTGAAATTCTGTAATATTTTTGTCTGCATTCCAACCCCTTGTTTGTTGTTCAATTGTATTCCCTTTTTCTAATTCTTCTATAATTCTCTCAATTTCATACTCTATGGATTTCTCAACAGCAGTAATGGATCCAATATTTTTGACTTCAACCTTAGAGTTAAGTTTGTAATCTCCAATTGGTAATATTCTAGATCCTTCCTGTTTCCACTTACCTTTCTCCTGTAAAGAGATATTTGGTTCACACCTCATCTGTCCCTTCTCCATATCTGCATCTGAAATATCTAGATATCTACATATCTGCCTAATCTTGGTCGCATATTCTTTTGCATGGTGTGCAGATCTAATGCAAGGCTTTGTAACAATTTCAATTAATGCTACTCCAGATTTGTTGTAGTCAATTAGGGAGTAATCTAATCCTCCTTCTTTGTGGTGTGTAGATTTAGCAACATCTTCTTCCTGATGGATTCTTTCAATTTCAATCTTGGTATCTCCATTTACCATTACATATCCATCTGAACATATTGGTCTTCCATATTGGCTAATCTGGTAGCCTTTTGGTAGGTCAGGGTAGAAGTAGTGTTTTCTGTCAAAATGTATTTCATTATCTATGTCACAATTGGTTGCTAAACCAAGTAGTATACATTTTTCAATTGCTCTTTTGTTTGGTACTGGTAATGCTCCTGGTAATCCAAAGCATACAGGGCATACATGTGTATTTGGTTCATCTTTAAAGTAGTTTGAATTACATGTACAAAACATTTTTGAATTTGTTTTAGTCTGTACATGTATCTCTAATCCAATTATGACGTCATATTTATCCATCTCGTAATGTTAACAATTTTACTAGAACACCTCAATATCTTTTTTCTTGTTTTCAACCTTTTGTTCTGTTTTTACGTAGTAACTACCTCTACCAGAACCTTTGGATTTAATATATCCTTTGTCAATTAGTTCTTGTAAATCTCTGTAAGATGTCATGAAGGAGATTCCCATCATTTTGGTATATTCACCTCTTGTAATCTTTGGGAATTCTTCTAGGTAATCCATTGCTTTAATTTGTCTTTGGTTTAATTCTTCTCTTAGTTTGGAATGGTTTTTAACTTTGTTGTTGTATGTCCTATCTACATTCTGAGATACCTCAATTGCTGAAAGGGATATTGTATACAGAAATGCTTCTAAGAAGATTGTAATATTTCTTTTACTTTTTGCAATTTTAAATGCAGATATTAGATCTTCATTAACCATATTAATTGCACTTGCCCATGGTATTAGGTTATATGGATTGTATCCAAAGTCTTTTGCTAGTGTAGATATTGTTAATATTGTAGTCATTTGGTTTCCTGTTAAGAAGGGTGCTTTGTCAATGAATTCGTAGAGAAGGATTCCTAATTGTATTAGTTTGTGTGTTTTAGTTTTGTCATTGACCATGCCATGTATTAAGTCATTGAAATATGTATTTGCTTTTACATGTGGGTAGAAGTCTCTGTATTTGTACCATGTGTCATATATTTCATTTGGTTTATCTGAGAATGTTCTTAATTTTCCTAAATCCCATTCATCTACAATTCCCTTTAGTAAGAGTTTGTTTAGATGTACAGCCATTTCCATGGATGGTTTAATTGCACTTCTTGATGAGTAGTTTCTTATGTAGTCATTTATACTTCTGAAGTTACTGAATATTCTGTATTTATCTTTTTCAGAGGGCATTATTTGTCCTCTTTGGGCTGTTAGTGCTTTGTTGTATCCTACCGGATATCCTATTAGCTCTCCTAATTGATCTATTTCCCCCGCCTTATATTTCTCATATGTTTTTTCAAAGTATTCACCGGGTAAATGGGTATTGGTAATATCTTTAACAGCTAATTCATATCTTACGATGTAGTAGAGTATTAGGTTTGTTATATTGTAATTTGGTGTGTTCATATTTTTTCTTTTTAAAAAAGCTGATGGATAGATTCGAACTATCGACCTATTCCTTACGAAGGAACCGCTCTGACCAACTGAGCTACATCAGCAATATGTAACAGTATTGTAACAAGAATATTGATATATTTCTATATTCTAAGAAGGTATTATACATGATATTTTTTGGTTAAAAACCTTTAAGGAGGGAAGTGGGACCCTCCTGGGCAGGTTTTAGGTTGTAGTTTTAAGAAATTTTTTGACGCGATCTTTTATTTCAGGAATTCGGAGAGGGATTTGAGTATTTATATATTTCTTGAATATATGATCGGGCATCAGCTGTACAGTTGATCCATACAGAGGCCAAGTTTTGAGAACCACTTCCCAACATGTGTTGGTAAGTATCCCCATGTCAACAGCACGTTCAACAATCTGGTTTATCCCATCTCTATCATTAATCCTCAATAAATGGAGGATTTTCTTCTTGAAAACTTGATCGGAAATTCGAGGTATACACATATAAGGATTGTCAGAAGAGGAGTTTATAAACATTTCCTGAATATCTTGGCTACGCAGAAGATGTTTTTTGAATAATCTTTCCTTGTCCTCGTAGTCTTGTACAATTTGTTGATAAATTGAGAATTTTTGTTCTTCAGAACAATGTTCTCCGAACCAAATGCAATCCTTGTACCCATCATATTTACTGACCAATTCCCAGAGTATAAAAGTTAATCTGGGGTTTAGTTTTGGCAAAACACCTTCTTTTTTTATCTTTTTTATTCGCCTCGTGTACTTTTTTTCGAATCAATTTCCGTAATATAAGAATTTATATCAAGGATCATTATATTCCTCCTTTTGGATTTTCCGGCCAATATTATTTCCCACTTTTTAACGTACTAAAAACCCTAATTGATTAATATCAATATAGTACCTAGGATTATACTATAAGTCACTATAAAATATTAGCCCTTACTCTCATCATCTATTGGCATATATCCTAAATCCTTTTTTGTATTAGATACATCCCAAAACCTATCCTTGTTGTTTGAAATACCATAATATATTCCAAAACCAATATCTGTATATAAAGACTTTTTAACAAGTTGAATTAAATCTCTATGAGAGAGCCATGTTTTTTTAGTTCTTTCACTATGATTAGGATTATCATCTTCTAATACTCTCCAAATTTTTCCATTAATACAAGTTATTAATATCTTTTTCATATAGGGAATCAAAAAGGTATAATCTTTATTATGAAGAATAGGATACTACCAATTTATGAATTAGATTTACCTGAATACCATGTCGAAACTGAACCTGATCATGAAAAGATTGGTAGAAAAGTTGATTCCTTTATTAAAAGACATTTTAATGGACAGCATGTAGCTGTCCGATGTATAAGTTCTAGCGAACATCCAAACAAATCCTTAGATGAAGTTATAGATGTTATTAAGGAAACGGGTTGGGATCGTTATGACTCTAATAGAAAGGGAGATAGATATGAGAATAATGAAGGGAAAGAGATAGATTTTTTTGCCTTTGATTATCATATAAAGAAAGACACTAAGATATTTAGTACATTTACCTGGCCGAACTATCATTTGGATTGGAGGGAACCTTATCGCCCACTAAGAGTTGATATTATAATATTTTATGATCCTACAAAATTAGAACAAGTTTACTTTACATACAAAGGACGTGAGGATGAAGGTGAAAGATCAGATGGGTGGGTATTTAAAGATCCAAAGAATAAACCGGATGCTTTAAAAGGGATAATTAAAATTCTCTAACAAGTTTTGATTTTTGGAGCGAGAGACGGGATTCGAACCCGCGACCTTCTGCTTGGGAAGCAGACATTCTAGCCAACTGAACTACTCTCGCATATATACGAGATTTTAAATGTTTTAATGGAAATTTTCAATTAGCTCTTTAAAGCAATCTTAACCTCATTCCAATCCTCTCTAAGTTGTAAACCAATTCTCTTTGCAACATCTCCTGTTACCTCAAAGTCTTTTTTAATCTCTAGAAGTGCCTCATTAACTAATTCCTCATACTTAGCTTTATCTACATTCTTCCCTGCATCTTTAAGATCTTTAACCATTGTTAAAACCTTCTTCCTAGCCTGTAAATATATATCCTTCCCCTTATCTCCAATCTCTAAAGCTAACTTCTTAATATCTTCTCTAGTCTCTTTTCCAGACTTAGGTGCAAAAAGTAAACCTGCAGCAGCACCTGCAATTGCACCAACTAAAGCACCTTTAAAAAAGGAAAATGTTTTATCACTATTACTCATAATACTAAATAGACAGTTTAATACTAAATACTACAATATGGATGTGAATATTTCCAGTCCCTATAGATTGAAATTCTTTAAAATGTAGTAGGCTACTCCAATGAACAAGGAGGCTCCTAAAACTGCAAACAATATTGTCCAAACAGAAATCCCTGTATCTGTATCTTCTTCCTCTTCTAAACTCTCTGCTAATGTCTCTGTCTCTTCTGTAGTTTCTTCTTCAACATTTTCTTCTTGTGTTGTTACTGTAGTTTCCTCTTCTTGAGCATATATATATCCATATATTGGTGTAGAAAAAAGAAGAATACTTGCTACTAATATTGTTAATATCTTTTTCATATTGGTAAATATATTAGCATAACTGGTAGAATTTCTCATGCAATATCCAGATATTGAATTAGAAAAAAGTCTTTGGAAAAAAGGTTTTAAATATGTAGTAGGTATAGATGAAGCAGGAAGAGGACCATTAGCTGGTCCTGTGGCTGCTGGGGCTGTTGTAATTGATAATGACAAGCAGGTTGTAGAAAAGGTTAGAGATAGTAAGAAGATGACAGAGAAACAGAGAGAGGAAGCTTTTGACAAGATTAAGGATATTTCTACAGCATGGGGAGTGGGGTTGGTAGATAGTAAGGAGATAGATAGGATTGGTATACAGGAGGCTGTTAAGAAGGCCATGATAATTGCACTTGTACAAGTAGAAAAGAAATTAGGTAAGAAGGCAGATTTTTTAATTGTAGATGGTATAAATGTAATGCCAATTATAGGTTATAAGATGAAGAGGATTAAGCATGGGGATCTTAACCATTATTCAATTGCTGCAGGATCTGTATTAGCTAAGGTAGAGAGGGATAGGTTAATGAAGGAGTATGCAAAACAATATCCTGAGTATGGTTTTGATAGGCATGTTGGATATGGTACTAAGTTACATATGGATATGTTAAAGGAGCATGGCCCTTGTGATATTCATAGAAAATGTTTTGCACCTGTAAAGAGGGTTTTAAATACTAAGTGATATTTTCTCTTAAATATGGTATACTATGGGGTATTAGAAATATATATTTTTAATATGTCTGCTCGTTAAAAAAGCCCAATCTATATATCTTTTTCACATTTTTCCTTATTTATTACCCACCATGGGTTATTAAACATTAAAAAACAATATTTTTAATAATTGATGGGGGGTAATAAAAATAAAAAAGAAAGAAGTCCTTGAAAATAGGACTAAGGAGGAAATGATGAAGAAGATAAAAAGTATGGCACCATGGTTATCTATAATTATGGTTGTTTTCGGGGCAATTTATGTCGTAACAATGTCCCCAGGAGCTCTAGCGTATAGAGCGGAGAGAAAAGAAATTCTTTCGCAGGGATTTACCCAAGTTACCAATGATGATAATTGGTTTCAAGTTGAAAAGCACGAGACCACACTTATGATCGATGGTAAATCGAAGTCTTTTGCGACTGCTGTCGGACCGAGTATGATTGTCAAATTTGATTCTAGGGGAAATGGGTATTACAAAATCTGTATCCATGGAATAAATATTAACCCGTTAGGAGTAGATGATACTTGTAAGGATCAATAAATTGGGCTTTTCTCGGGAAGAATGGTAATGATCTGTACTGTTAAAGTACAAATATTTTAGAAATCATCTTCCCGAGTTTAAGTCTTTTTGTATATTTTCAAAGAAAAGTGTTGTAAAAATATTAAAATAAAGGTTATAATACCCTCGTTACATTGTGGGGCGCTAGCTCATCCGGTTAGAGCAACTGCCTTTTAAGCAGTAGGTGCTGAGTTCGAGTCTCAGGCGCCTCACCATATAATTCTCCTCAATCTCCCTGTATAATTTCACATGCCTAATTACATATTTGAAAAACTAGTAATTGGAACAAAAAATCCTGCTAAGGTTGAAAGATTTCAAAAACTCTTAAAAGACATTGCTAAAGAGGTATACGGTGTTACAGATTTCAATATAGAAGATAAACCAAAAGAAACAGGAAACACATCTGAAGAAAATGCAGAAATAAAAGCAAAATACTATTCTAAATTAATAAACCTCCCCGTATTTGCTGAAGATGAAGCACTGTATGTAGATTTCTTACCAAAAAACAAACAACCAGGTGTAAATGTAAGAAGAATAGAAGGGAAGGAAGAAGCTACAGATAATGAACTGTTTGAATACTGGGAGAATATAATTAAAGATATCCCTGAAAAAGAAAGAACAGGATATTGGCATATATCTTACTGTCTAGGTTTTCCAGATGGAAGAGTTATTACAATTGCAAAAGATCATCCAATACAATTCTTTTATCCTACATCTGAAATAAGGGTACCAGGTTGGCCTATGAGTAGCTTAGAGGGGCCTAGGAATATTGGGAAACCACATAGTGAGATGAATGAGGAAGAAACAAAAAAGCATAGGGCGGAGGCAGATAAAGAGATATTGGAAGTTATAAAAGGTTTTACCACAACCTCCTCTGTCTCTCTTCTTTAAACAATGTATCATGTTTAATATTTCTGTAATTCTCTTTACTAAGATATACATTGTAAGGATCTCTCTGTTCTTTTTTAATACCCGTTTTAATATCTCTACAACCCTCTTCAAAATGTAAATGACACTCATCCCAAATATTAAATTCTTTTACATTAGGTCTTCTACAATTCTCTTTAAACTGTAAATCTCCCCAAACAATACCAGAGGTACCAGCATATCCAATTAAATCTCCTTGTTCTACCCATCTAACATATCTACTACCTTTTTTGTACAACCTTTTAATATCTCTAAGGGTATACATATATATCTCTTTCTTCTCTGGATATTTCTTAAAGTTTAAACCATATATCTTCTTAGTCCATGGATATTGTTTAACAATATCTTTTGTTTCTAATATTTCCTTTTCTAACTCCTTCTCACTCTTTCTGTATACCTTCCTCTTAGCATTTCTTCTTCTAATCTTTTCTTCAAAATCTACAATTAATGGTCTAAAAGTTTTAATTCTAAAACCCTTAGCAAATTTAGAAAGATGCCCATACTGTGTAATCCTACCACCCTTAACTTTACATATGTTGTATGGGTGGTATATCTGTATGAAATATCCAAAACCATTACCCATTGGTAAACCTTTGTAAAGTTTTAGTGTCCCATCTTCATTTAATTCTGTAAACCTGTTATACCCTGCTACTGCATATCCACTTGCAGCAGCATATATGGGGGTACCATATGGACATGCATAGTCTATACCGTAGTGAAAATATCTCCCATGTACAGATGTTTCATTTTTAGAATATATATATCCTTCTGAAATTGAAAAACCATTTTTAAGAGGCAAAGTAAGGTAAGGAATATATGGTACATGTGGGGCATGTCTTTCCTTAACAGTTGGCATTGTAAGAGATTATATCATTAATACATGGAGATTGAGAAAGGATGTGGCCTGTAGTATAATGCGGGTATATAAAAAGGAGGTGCAAAATGATTGCACGGATTAGTCGGTTCTTTAAAAAATGGGGGAAAAAAACACAGATAATGAGGATAGTTTTTGCTTTTTTTTGGTTCTTTTTCTTGACGACATGCCTATTTTTGTTTAAGAGAATAAAGCTCCAAGAATTGGTAAATTATCGAGAGATAATGGAAAACATGCTTGGTTTAACAGGGGTGTGTTTTATGCATATGTTTATTATCTTCGGAATATCATTTGGGGTTTTACTTGGAGTATGGTTTATTTCTCTCTTTATTGCTAAGACAATCGAGATTATCTACTCGATAGCAGGGATTCCTTTACTACAAGAAATTCCGATGTGGAAAGTTAGTGATGATGTGGAAAAAGTAATAGAGAAGATACTGAACTCTTATAAAGAAGGGAATCCCATGGGATTTGTATTTATGTTAATTGTTATGCTTATAGTAACAATTCAATATATTAAAGGGTTTCCTTTCTAGAGGCAGCTCCTTTGCCCTTCCTCTCGTATGCTTAATAGCATATATGATAAAAATACGAGAGAAGGGTTCAAGGATTACTTCAATCCTTGTTCCAACCCATACCCAATATTAAGAATAGTTTGTTCGTCAAAATGTTTCCCAATAAACTGTATACCAGTAGGTAATTTACCAGAAAAACCAGAAGGAATAGACAAACCAGGTAAACCAACCTCTGAACTACCCTCTGCTAAAACATCCGCCATCTCTCCAAACAATGGATTGTTAATTGCATCTACATCCTTTAAAGCTACAGAAGGTGTAGTAGGTGCTACAATTGCATCATATGTTTTAAAAATATTGTCAAAATCTTCTCTAATTAACTGTCTAATCTTTTCAGACTGTTTGTAAAACTCATCTGCATAACCAGCAGACAAAGAAAAAGTACCAGTCATAATTCGTCTTTTAGCCTCTTCACCAAAACCCTCACCTCTTGTAGATTCAAAATATTTTTGAATTGTTTCTTTCTCTTTACCCTCTAAACCATACCTAGTACCATCATACCTAGCTAAGTTAGAAGAAACCTCACTCCTACAAGAAACTGTATATACAGCCATTGCAAACTTAGGATCTAAGATACTAATCTCTTCAAGAATTACACCTAAATCTTTTAATATCTTTATTGAATTTTCAAAATTCTTTCTAACATCCTCTTCTAAATCTAATTCCATATATTCCTTTGGAATTGCAACCCTAAGACCCTTTAAAGAATCTGTAGAAAGATTCTCAAAGTAGTTAGGAACAACCTCTTTAGAAGAAGTAAAGTCATTCTTGTCATATCCAGCAATTACACCCAATATATATGCTGCATCCTCAACACTCTTAACTAGTGGTCCAGGACTATCTAACGATGAACCCATTGCTAACACTCCATACCTAGAAACTCTCCCATATGTAGGTTTTAAACCAACTACACCACACCAAGAAGCTGGTAAACGAATGGAACCAGCAGTCTCAGTACCAAGAGAACCAGCACACAAATCTGCTGCTGTAGCAGCTGCAGATCCACCACTAGAACCACCAGGTAATGTATTTAAGTCATGTGGATTTCTAGTAGGGCCATAAAAGGATGTAATTGTAGAAGAACCATGACAGAATTGGTCTAAATTAGTCTTCCCTAAAATTATTGCCCCCTCCTTTAACAACTTCTTAGTCACTGTAGATTCAAAAGAAGGTATGTAGTCATTTAATATATTAGATGCACATGTTGTTTTAATACCTTTGGTAGTAAAAACATCCTTAATTCCAAGTGGAATACCTGTTAATTTACCATCTAAAGATTTAATATTTTTTGCTTGCTCTCTTGCTTCTTCCTTACAAACAGTAATGTAAGAATTAATCTCTTTATCTTTCTCCTCAATATTTTTAATGTAGTAATCTACAATCTCTAAAGGTGTTAATTCTTTGTTTAAAAGCTTTTTTCTAAGTTGTACTATTCCTAAATTCTCCATATTCTTTGAGATTTTATCATTAACTTAAAACAAAAACTAATACAGATATTAATGCAGGAATTACTGTACCTAATACTACCTGTAATATATTGTGTCTGCCTAATTCAACTCTAGACCATGCTACAAAGGGTACAATTGGAAACAAAAGGATTGTAAATGGTGAAGGGATTAAATATACAAAGGCACAGTATGCCATTGTCAAATATGTCATATGTCCACTAATTTTCCAAAAGAGTGTAATGAGGGTAAATACAGTAGATGTAAGCAAGGTATTTAAAACAACAGTACTTAGTACGGTATTCCCTAATTCTAAGGATGCTAGGTACAACACCCCAATTATTACTGTAACTGTAATGCAGTAGGGTGGCCTTTCCTTTCTATCTGTAATGTCAAAGTTAGAAACTTTTCCCATACCTTTAAGAACAAGGTAAACAGATATTGGTGTTAGTGTAATTAATCCAGATATTACAAGTTTAGGAACAATATTTAAATTTGAACAAAGGGTAGCATAGAGAACGGGTAGGATTAGTGTTAGATATGCATTGAATATATCTGAGAATATTTTTGCAATTATCTTCTTAACTCTTTTTGGAGATATTAATATTAGAATTAATATTCCTAGAGATATTGCTAGTACAGATGCTAAATCTGAAGTTTCAATTCCAAAGAGATATTCTTTATCTATCCTCACCATATTCATAAATATTCTAATTACACCGTAATTAAGCAAGTATATACCTGTAATTGTACCATCCTTATATTTTTTCTGCTTTAAGAGTTTTTTAAGAATTAGCCAGTTTAATATATTTAAAACAGATTCATATATATATGTTGGATGGAATGTTGAATATTGT
>Ga0272443_10002453_pt1 | contig 23714 bp, 22 predicted proteins | sample SSMAcet12_FD_193581 | JGI IMG/M metagenome (GOLD analysis project Ga0272443, IMG submission 193581) | Marine sediment archaeal communities from Little Sippewissett salt marsh, Falmouth, MA, United States - SSM-Acet-12 | ecosystem: Environmental > Aquatic > Marine > Wetlands > Sediment ...
TCTGGGTTTATTTTTGCGAGTTCAGTACTGACGGTTTCAAGTTTTTGTTTGATTTCTTGGGCTTTTCTGCGTTTTATCTCGTTGTCTATGGCTTCTCGGATGATTTCCGTGGGTTGGAGGTCGTATTTTTCCATCTCTTTCTTTTTCTCTTCTAGGATTCGTGCGGAGATGGTCACATACTTAGCCATTGTAATACAAGACTGTAATACATAATTGTATTATATATGGTTCTCGATACTTTTTTCCACCCATACCCACAACAATAACCAGTGATTCTATGGTTAAAGCTGTAAACGGGTTGGTAAACATACTTGAAGCAGAGGGCATCAAACGGGTCTGCACATTCCCCACAAGCCACATCAACAACGCTGTGGGCGAGGAAGGCGCCCCAGAGCTATTCATGGTAAGGGATGAACGTTACGCGGTCTCGGTAGCGGATGCTATTGGGCGTGTGAGTAACGGTAAACAGATCGGTGTTTGTACCGTGATGGGCGGAGTGAACGCCGCAGGTACCCAGATGGCATATGGGGCAATGGCTGAGGCGTATGAGGACTCGGTTCCATTGCTGTGTCTAACGGATGGAGTGCCACCAAGTGTGCTTGGACGTGAAAGATACAGTATTCAGGAGGGCTTCAGAAGCGTCACCAAGTGGATCGGGTACATCAACAAAGCTGAAAGAGTCCCAGAGTACATGCGCAGAGCCTTCACAGAGCTAAGAACAGGACGCCCCAGCCCAGTGCTCCTAGAGGTACCACGAGAACTCAAGGAATACGATCCATCAGAGTACCCATACGTGCCTGTGAAGGGTTGGAGGAGCATGGGTGACCCCAAGGATGTTGAAAAAGCAGTCAAGGCGTTGAAGAAAGCCGAGAAGCCTCTGTTATGGGTTGGTCAAGGAGTCTTCAGCGCTGATGCCGTTGATGAGTTGAAGCGTTTCGCGGAGTTAGCGCATCTTCCAGTGCTTACTACATTGAAGGGAAAGAGCGTTTTCCCTGAGAACCATGATTTGTCTCTTGGTGTACGTGGTGAGCCCGCGGAACGGTTCCTGAGACGCGCTGATCTGGTGTTAACTATTGGTGTGGGTTATACTGCGAGCGGGTTCATGCACACGATCCCAAACGCCATGCATAAGAAAATCATACAGGTGACAAACGACCCCCATGATCTGAACAGGGACTATGCTGTTGATCACGCGATTCTAGGTGATGCCAAACTTGTGCTGGCTCAGATGATCTCTGAGCTTGAGAAACAGGGAGCACCCAAGCCTGATGCCGGTCTCGTCAAGGAGATAGAGGACGCGAAACGGGTGAAGATGGAGAAATACGGTCCATTGATGGCATCAAGTGAAAAACCCATTAACCCCTACAGGGTCTACGCGGAGATCATGAACGTAGTCAATATGGAGAAGAGCCTCGTAACCCATGAATCAGGCAACACAAGAGACCAACTCAGCACTGTCTACGAGTCAAGGATACCCCATGGTTTCCTCGGCTGGGGAAACGTTACTACGCTTGGTTATGGTCTCGCTGGAGCCATGGGGGCAAAGCTGGTTTATCCTGACTGGGAAGTGGTCAGCGTCACTGGTGATGCTGGTGTGGGTTACCAGATGGGTAACTGGGAAGCCATGATAAGAAACAAGCTAGGAATAACCACGGTCCACATCAACAACGACGGCTTCGGTGGCTATGGACCCGGCTTCTGGGGCAAAGGACACAGCCCATACACCTACGAGCTAACCCCGAGCACAGTTCAGAGTACTGCAAAGGTTGCTGAGGCACTTGGCTTTGACGCAGAGCGTGTTGAAGACCCTGATGAGGTGGCTGCTGCCTTGAAACGCGGATTAGACAAGAACAAGTCTGGTAAACCGTATCTCGTGGAGGTCATCTGCAGCAAGTACCCAGTTTATCCCGGCTGGGTACGAGGCTAACCACCACTTATTTTTTCAACTATGAGTGCACTGATTCCTGATCACGTTGAGCACAGGGATAGATGAAGCAAGATTAGTCAAACTCCTCAAGGACCTAGTGAAGATAAACTCAGTAAACCCATCACTGGTACCCGGAGCATCCGGAGAAGCAGAGATAGCTGAATACCTTAGAGAATGGATGACCGCCCGAGGAATGAAAGCCAAAGTCACGGAGATTGAACCGGGCAGAGTGAACGCAGTAGGTGTTCTAAAGGGCGCAGGGGGAGGCAAGTCACTGATGCTAAACGGACACACGGACACCGTGGGCGTCGATTACATGACCATCGATCCCTTTGACCCCAAGGTAGAAGGAAACAAGCTCTACGGCAGAGGCAGCGCGGACATGAAAGGAGGTCTCGTTGCTTCCATGGCAGCTGTTGACGCCATTATTGAGCAGGGTATCGAGTTACGTGGGGACATTGTGATTGCTGGTGTCTGTGATGAAGAATTTGCGAGCATCGGCACCGAGCATTTGATGAAAGATATGCGTGTTGATGCTGCTATCGTGGGAGAACCCACAGATTCTAATATTCAGGTTGCCCACAAGGGCTTCGCATGGATCGACGTAGTGACCCATGGATTTGCGGCTCACGGAAGCGCTTACAAGATAGGGATAGACGCTATCGCGAAAATGGGACATGTACTCATCGGTTTAGAGGCGCTTCAAAGCATACTAGAAGAGGACCAACATCAGCTGGTTGGACCCGGAAGCATCCATGCCAGCATCATCAGTGGTGGACAGGAGCTAAGCACCTACCCAGATAAGTGTAAACTTGAGGTAGAACGTCGGCTGATTCCAGGTGAGAACCGAGAGGATGTAGAGACAGAGATGCAGAACCTTCTCAAGAGCCTCAGCGAAGGCGACTCCAAGTTCAAGGCAGATTACGAGATCACATTCTATCGTGGACCCATGGAGATCAGCCCAGAAGAGGAAATCTGCAGACTATTACAGGAAGAATCAGTAAATAACAGCGTTGAACCAAGGTTTGTCGGTGGATCAGGTTGGATGGATACACAGATCATCTACGATAAAGGCATCCCGGCTGTGGCTTATGGCCCAAGTGGTAAGGGTTACCATGGTGCAGTGGAATGGGTTGACCTAGATACTGTGTATCACGTGGCGGCGGTTCAGGCAGAGGTTATCAAGCGTTTCTGCGCCTAGAGTTCAGCTATCCACGCGAATCTTTTCTCTGTATCCAAGAACCCGATGCTATTGGTTCCATATAGGTATCCGCACAGCTCACCCGGGTTTATCCATAGTTTCCCGTTTTCCTCTTTTATTGACGACTTGTGGAAGTGCCCACTCACGACCACATCATAGTCTCCATTTTGAGCTTTCTCAACATCCTCTTTACGATGCCCATGGAACAACGCTATCTTCAATCCGTTAGCCTCAACCTCTGCAAAATATCCTCTAATATCGCAGCCTACCTCAGAGTAGACTCTTTTGAGGTGCTCGGTCTCGGCGCAGTTGTTCCCAAATACACCGATCATTGGCACAGGTAGCTCTGCGTAGGGCTTTGCCGTAAATGGAGATATATAATCACCAGCGTGGAGAACAAGCTTGACGCGTTCTTCTTTGAGTTTCTCTACTGCTTTCTTGATATAGGGCATATTGTCGTGTGTGTCTGAGATTAACCCGATTATCATGATTTGATCAATGCCCTGTAGTGGCTATAGGCGTTTTCCCAATCCAAGCCACCCTGAGGCTCATACACCTTTAGCTCCAAGGTCTCTTTGAGGATACCACGCGCCTCTGCAATATCTCTGAGTAGCCCAATAGACTTGTACTGTACTATCGCGTTCCCCAAGGTTGCTGCCTCAACCGGGCCAGCGATTACCGTGCGTCCTGTGACTTCCGCGGTTAACTGGTTAAGGAAGGTATTCAATGATCCTCCTCCAACCACATGGATCACATCGTAGTGTTTGCCTGTGATGTACTCAAGCTGATCAAGACAGTACCTATAGTTCAGTGCAAGGCTGTCATAGACACATCTGATGTGTTCACCCATGCTCTGAGGCTCAGGCACCCCAAGGTCTCGGCAACACTCTACTATTCTTGGAGTCATATCTCCGGGTGGCGTGAAGCGACTGTCGGCTGGGTTGATGATTGATCTAAAAGGTGAAGCTCCAGCCGCCATTTTAGATACGTCGCTATGAGTTACAGCTGAGCCTTTGCTAGTCCATTCTCGTATTAGTTCTTGTTCAAACCATAGCCCGGGGAGGTTTCTGAGGAGTCTGTTCGTTTTCTCGGCTCCAGCCTCGTTTGTAAAGTTTTCATCGTAGACTCTGTCGTTGATGATTGGTTGCTTTGTCTCGGTTCCCATTAGACTCCATGTACCACTGCTTAGGTAAACGAAATCATGTTCAGTGCATGGTACAGCCACTACCGCGCTACCAGTGTCGTGACATGCTGGTACCGATACGCTGATGTTCTTCATGGCTCCGAGAATTGAGCCCGGATAGATTATCTCTGGGAAAATATCAGGTGAGACTCCTATTGCCTCAAGAATATCAGGGTCCCAGCTCTGAGTCGTAGGGTTGAAGCACTGTGTCGTTGAGGCGTGTGTGTATTCGCCTCGTTTATCGCCTGTCAACCAGTAGTTGAAGAGGTCTGGGAACCCAAGATATGCATCGGCTTTCGCTAAGAACCTCTTGCGACGCCTTGATAGGCTTGCCAACTGGTATAACGTGTTTGCGGGTAGAAACTGAATCCCGGTTTTATCGAATATTTCGCGTCTGGGAATACGTTTGAACACCCAGTCCATCATGCCTTCGCTACGAGGATCGCGATAGTGCACAGGGTCTTCAAGGAGGTTCCCCTGAGCATCAAGTAGTCCAAAGTCTACGCCCCATGTGTCGATGCCTATACTCTGAGCCCCTTCACTAGCCCAGTCTATTCCTTTGATGGTTTCTCGCCATAGCTGCTGTATATTCCAGTGTAGATGTTTTCCACGCTGGACGGGGGTATTCGGGAACCTGTGCACCTCTTCAAGATCAAACTTGTCTTCATGGGTGCATTTCATCACCCTGCCGTTGCTCGCCCCCAAGTCAACAGCTATGACATGCATGGCTATCCTACCTTTACGTCTCCACAGACATTGACACGCATACCCAATGCGTTAAACATGGCTGCCTTAGCCGCCAATGCCTTATCCGCGTCATCTGCTGATGGCGCATAGACTACCTGTATGTGGTTTGCCTTGTGCTTCGCCATGAACTGGTCTCGACTCACACCATGAAGTACAGCGCTCATGATTGGCCACTCAGGAGAAGTCGCGTTAAGTCTACGCTGTGTCTCCTCATCGGGTAGATCAACCACGGTGCCCCTTCCTATGTCTGCTTCGAGTCCAGTTGGTGTTACGTATACTCGGCTCCAGACTATCTCACCGGGGTGACTGTCTCCCTGTAGAGTTCCTCCGCCCAAGGGGAAGTACATTGGTGTTTGTCTCATGCTTTTTGCGCCCTTGTAGCCGCCTTTGAAGTGGCTTGGAGGTGCGCTACCGCTTATGAGAAATACCCAAACATATTGATGGTTGTACATTTCACCCCATCTGACATCATGTAGAGTTGTATCTGGGTTGTACCCCATGGTAGTCCAGATCATGTTTGTCATCAACGCATCCACACCTGCTCCTTCATCAACCTCGTTAAAGTGAGGAAGAGCCTGTCCCGGATAGAGCTCCTCGCCTGACTCAGAATAAACTGGTGGGCGATCACTGCAGTTTAGTAAGCCCTCTACTAGGTCGCTTGCGGGTGCCATGTCTTTGAGTCCCTGCTGGTACTGGATGCCAATTAGGTTGCACCCGAACTCGTGGGCGATCCTGACGGCTGCGATGTACATCTTGCACTGTTCATGGATTTGACGCTCGGTTAGCTCTGTTTTCTCGTCAGTTCCTATAATGAACTGCATTCCCTTCTTGTCTAGCCAGTCCTTGACCTTATCTGCTTCCTCATCCGATACTGTTCTCATCCTAGCGACTAACGCGCTTTGGCTCAATCGTTCCTTATAGATGCCTAAGGCGTTCAGTAGCTCATCCTCGATGATGCCATTATACATGCCCATGCAGCCCTCATCAAAGATCCCCATTACGGCTTTCTCGCTTCTCAGCTGTGCAGCCAACGCTTCGCCTAGCTTTTTCTCGGCTTCTGGAAGCTTTGAAGGATCTAATGGTCTCGCGTGGCTAATATCGTGGGTTATCTTGCCTGTCTTCAGCCACTCTCTTATACCTGTTAGGAAGAACTCGTCATCAAAGTCCTTGCTCCAGATGGTGCTATAATCAACACCCATCTTTGTGAGACTCGCGTTAAGATTCAACATACCTACTAGACCCGGCCACTGTCCACTCCAGTTAGCAAGGGTAAGTATTGGTCCCCTGTGATCGCGTAGCCCTGCGAGTACATGATGGCTGTACTGCCATACTGATTCAGCTACAATTACTCGCGCATTCTTTGGTATCTTTTTAAAAACGTCCATCCCCATGCGCTGAGTCCAGATGAAGCCATGTTTCAGCTCCTCATCATAAGGGTGCCCACGAATTATCTTGTAGCCTTCCTTCTTGAAGACCTCCTTGACTTTCTCCTCCATCTCCTTCTGGGCAGGCCAGCACTCTTGGTTCGCGCTGAGCCTTAGATCACCGCTGGTGACGAGGATTATCTCGTTTTCACCTATTGGTTTAGGCTCAGTGACTTTGGATATATTATAACTCATAGTAGGTTATGGGTGAAATAGGGTGATAAAACTTAGTCTCTGCGCCCCGCTCTATAGAGAATATCATCTACCTTCAGTATCTCTAAGGTGGTTGTCAAACCCGGAGCAATCAAGGTGCTACCAGATACCACCTCGATAACATCCTTCCTTGAGATATATCCAAGCTCCAACGCTCTTTTGACCCCACGTATGATTAACTCATCCCTGTCTTCTGTCCAAGGTATCTTGAGAGGTCTTACTCCCCAGTACATGTGGAGTCTTCGATTAATTCTTGGGTCTTTTGTAATAGAAAGTATGGTTGTTTTTGGCTTGTGCTTGCTTACCATCAAGGCGCTGAAACCGCTACGTGTAACAACGAATATCGCTGAAGGCTCAACGGATTCTACGGCACGGGAAGCCAAATCACCCATTATGTCCGATAATGGTAGGCCTTTCATGTCGGCTTGATTACGTTTGCTTATCTGTTCTTGGATAACCTGACCGATGCTGTTCATTACCTTCACAGTCTCAACAGGATGATGTCCTACAGCGGTCTCGCCACTGAGCATCACAGCGTCAGCCCCATCTAGAAGCGCATTAGCCACATCGCTAGCCTCAGCCCTTGTAGGTCTCGGGTTCTGCATCATGGACTCCAGCATCTGGGTAGCCACAATAACTGGTTTACCCTTAATGTTGCATGCCTCGATGATCTTTTTCTGAAGCAGTGGAACATCCCATGGAGGAATCTCGATACCGAGATCACCTCGTGCAACCATAATCCCATCGCTAGCATCAATGATCTCAGCTATGTTATTTATCGCATCACCGTGCTCGATCTTACTTATGATAGGCTGATCACCACCAGCCCCCTTGATAGCCTTCCTAACAGCCTCAACGTCTTTTGATGAACGTATGAAGCTAGTGGCAAACCAGTCACAATCCACCTCTACACCAAACTGGATACCAGCCAAGTCCTTGGGCGTAGGTGGACAGAGAGATAACTCTGCGCCGGGAGCGTTTATCCCCTTGCGGCTTGAGACTTCTCCACCTGATACAACTTTTGCGTTGAATCCCTTCTTATCGGGGTCAACAGTGGTTACCTCCATATCGATTATGCCATCATTGATGAATAGATGCCCCCCAGAGATAATCTCACACGGCAAAAGATCATAGCTTACAGGAAGCTCCTTCTCGTTCCCTATCACGTTATTAGTTGTAAAGTGAAGTTCCTGTCCCTCGGTCAGCATCAAAGGTTTAGCAAGCTCACCCAGTCTAATCTTTGGACCCGGAAGATCAACCAAGATACTACAACCATCACGCACCCTAAGATGCTCTACCACTGGACGGTGTTCATCTGGGGAGCCATGACTCATGTTGATACGAGCTACATCCATTCCAGCTGCTAACATCTTGTCAAGTGTCTCTGGGCGGTTACTTGCTGGTCCGATGGTGCAGACGATCTTGCTTCGTATGAAGGTGGGGAGAGCCATTGTGTTCAATATGAGTCTCGTCTAGTCGGTTAAAAAATGCCTCGACTATAATCTATTGAGAAGCAATATTCAAGACATAGGGGGAGTTATTCTCTGCGAGTTGAAGCCCCAAGTACTCATAATCCATGGACCAATCGGGTCAGGGAAAAGCAATAGAGCAGAGCAGATAGTTGATAGAGCCCGTACAAATGGCTACAAAGTCCATGGAGTCATCAGCAGAAGAGTACTACAGGGAAGAGAGACCATCGGATACGATGCCTATTTCCCCAACACCGGAGAGACCATTCCAATGGTCTACAAAAACAAGCCAAACGAAGAAGGATGGGAACCCCTCAGAGGCCCATTCAAATACAATACACGAACGTTTGAGAAAGCTACAAACGATCTAGTTGAGGCTGCACATCTCATGGATGAACGAACTTTGGTGGTTGCAGATGAGTATGGACATCTTGAGGCAAGGGGCTTCGGTTTATATCCGGGTATATTGAAGGTTGTGGAGGCTTTACCGGGTGGCGGTAAGCTGTTGATTCCTTGTCGTAGTGATAAGGTGGATAACGTGCTCAAGTTATTCGCATCTGATACCAAGGTGCTTATCATGGAGGCGAATCAATATGATTTTTGGAATTGTCTGGGAGATTCTTTTATTTAGCTAATCAACCCTACCGTATTCAACTATTAATGGATGTTCCACCTTGGAGTATGATAAGATATTAACCGAAATACTGGGCAGGAAAGACTTCCTAGTGGTAGGAAAGAACGTGACAAGAACCGATGCACTGGATAAGGCACTCGGCAAGGCACGTTATACGGCAGACTATGTGCCCAGAGACACATCCATCCTGAGGGTTTTCAGAAGCAGCGAAGCCCACGCATTAATAAAAAGCATCGATACCAGTGAAGCACTGCGTATACCGGGAGTCGAAGCCATCTACACAGGCGCTGATATCACCGGGAACAACCAGATCGGCTACGCTTTACCCGATCAACCGTTCCTAAACGATAAAAAAGTCCACTACATAGGCGACCCCATCGCCTTGGTGGTCGCACGCGACCAGTATGCTGCAGCTGAAGCCATGGAAACAATAAACGTTGACTATGATCCATTGCCAACTTACCTTGACATCGACGCAGCCTTAGCTGAAGGCGCCATGGATATTCATGAGGGCGGAAACATCGCTGTTACAACTAAGATCAGGAAAGGTGATTCGGAGAAGGGCTTCAAGGAGGCTGATGTGGAGGTCGAGGACACTTACTGGAGTCCTTTCCAAGACCACACATATATCGAGACAGAGGCAGCCTATGCCATACCAGATGGAACAGGCAAGGTAACAGTAATCGCCAATGGTCAAAGCCCATTTTTGTGTAGAGAAAAAGTAGCTCACGTACTAGGCTGGGACCTGAACCAAGTTCAAATAATACAGGCGCTAACAGGTGGAGCATTCGGTGGAAAAGACGACCAAGGACCACTAGTATCAGCATACGCAGCGTTCGCAGCTACTAAGCTAGGTAAACCTGTGGCTCATGTATGGAGCCGTGAGGAAAGCCTAGCATATAGCAATAAACGGTTCCCAGCACGCATCAAGTATAGAAGCGGAGCCAACAAGAAAGGAAAAGTAACAGCGATAGAAGTGGACATCACCCTAGAATGCGGGGCATACGCCAATAGAAGCCCCTTCTGGCTCTGGAGACAGACAGCCCACGCAGGCGGACCCTACGAGATAGACAACTGCAGCGTAGACGGAAGAGCAGTATACACAACAAAAGTCTATGGAGGCAGCTACAGAGGATTCGGAGACCTCGCACTACACTTCGCTGCAGAGCAACAGATGGATAAACTAGCCCTAGAGCTGGGCATGGACCCCATAGAGTTCAGACTCAAGAACGTATTAACAGAAGGCGCCAAAACCACCTGCGATCAGGTGCTAGACCACAGCGTAGGAATCAAAGAGTGCCTAGAGGCGGTGCGTGATGCCTCCGAGTGGAGTAAACATCGTGAACCCGTCTGGGACGGCTCCAAGGTAAGAGGCTATGGGGTTGGATTAGCTTATCACGGTATCAGTACGAGTCGAAGCACCCCCGACTGGAGCGCAGCCAGTCTACTGATGAACCAAGATGGAAGCATCAATTATCGTACAGGCATCGTTGAGATTGGTCAGGGCAGTCCTTTTGGTCATATCAAGATAGTCTCTGAGATAACAGGTGTTCCAATTGACAAGATAAGCATCGAGCTACCCGACACAGACAGCACCTTGAACGCAAAACCGACTCACGGAAGCCGAGGACTGATGCTTGGTGGAACAGCCGCAGCAAAGGCGGCTTTGAAGCTCAGGGAGAATATGGTGGCTTGTGCAGCGGAGTTATTTGAGATACCTGAAGCTCGTATTGATCTTGTTGACGGAAAAGCATTCGATAGAGAAGACGCAGAAACAAGCATACCCATCAAGGAACTTGCCGAGGAAATGTATCTCAGAGGCTACGACCCCGGCGCCTATGGGTACTTCAAGGCACCCAAACGATTCTTCGACCCAGAAACAGGTTTAGGAGTAAATTATAGCGTCTATACTTTTGCTGCTACCGTAGCCGAGGTGGAGGTTGACACTGAGACAGGCATAGCACGGGTGACAAGAATCTGGCCTGCGATGGATTGTGGAAAAGCAATCGACCCCATGATCATAGAGGGACAGATAGAAGGAGCCATCAGCCAAGGCATGGGATTCGCCTTGATGGAGAACATGGAGCTAGATGGACGTGGTAAAGTTCTCAACCCCAACTTTACAGACTATGTTATTCCATGCAGCCTTGATACACCTGAGATCGAGCCCTGTATAATCGTTGAGAAGCCTTACAAACACGGAGCCTTCGGCGCCAAAGGTGTGGGAGAGCCAGCCATCATCAGCATAGTACCAACCATCGCTAACGCCATCTACCACGCGACAGGCAAACGATTCAGCAGTCTACCCATCAGACCATGGACACTTCACAAAGCACTGAAGGAGGACAGCCATTGAATCCTATTCCAAGGATCCAGTACCATGCTCCAATAACCCTAGCCGGGGCACTGCAACTACTGGAGGAACTGGATAAAGCGAAGCCAATTATCGGTGGAACGGACCTATTGATCGCTATGAGGCAGGCAGCTTGTACACCAAGCCACCTTGTAGACCTCAACAGGATTCCTGAACTCAACTATATTACTGAAGAGGAAGGCTACATCAAGATAGGTGCAACAGTAACTCATAGTCAAGCAGCATCAAACCCATTAATCAAGGGAGTGCCAGCACTCTATGACGCTGTAAGCCGTATAGGAAGCCCCCAGATAAGGAACAGGGGCACGATAACTGGAAACATAGTTAATGCTTCTCCTGCAGCGGATACTGCTTGTCCATTGATTGTACATGACGCGGAGATCGTGATCAAATCAAACGATGACACCAACATAATCCCCGTTGAAGACCTCTTCGAGGGCCCAAAGATCAACTGCCTAGAGCCGAGTGAACTAATAACCGAGATCAGAATACCAACCCCAGCAGAGAACTCAACTAGCGCCTACAAACGCATAGGAAGACGCCAAGCATTCACATTATCAGTGGTCAGCGCAGCAGCCTACCTACAAGTAGAAGAAAATACCTGTGTTGAAGCCGGTTTTGCCTTTGGAAGCGTCGCAATGACGCCTCTTCGTGTACCTGAAGTGGAGGAGATGTTGAAAGGCAAAGAGCTAACGGAGGAGAACATCAAGGAGGCTTCGGAAGCAGTCAGGGAGTACGTTCAGCCTATCACTGATGTCAGAGGTACAGCCGAGTACAGGAAAGATATGTGCCCAGTTTTGATGCGGCGTGCGATAAACGAGAGCCTTGGGAGGATGAGGTGAATACAATGAAGATCAGTTTTGAGTTAAACGGCAAAGAAATAGAAGCAGAGACCACAGCATACACGAGCCTGCTTGACATGCTCAGAGACGAACTGGATGTGAAGAGCGTCAAGAAGGGCTGCGAGAGCGGTGAATGTGGAGCATGCACGGTGCTGGTTGATGGATTACCCATGACAAGCTGCATCATCCTCGCCCCACAAGTAGAAGGACGCCATATAACCACCATCGAGGGCTTGGAACATAACCCATTGATGATCGATCTACGTCAATCATTCATCGAGAACGGCGCCATCCAGTGCGGCTTCTGCACACCAGGCATGCTAATCAGTAGCTATGCTTTGCTCAGAGACAATCCTCATCCAACGCCTGAAGAGGTGAAAATCGGGATAGAGGGAAATATCTGTCGCTGTACAGGTTTCACAAAGATAATCGAGGCTGTTCTTGACGCAGCGGAGCGGATAGCACCTGAGTGAGCAAGAGATCATCACGCGGCTGAACATGGAGCTAATGGCTGGAAAACCAGCCGTTCTATGCACTCTTACCTTCAAGGACGGTTCAGGTCCACGAGACCCGGGAGCCAAGATGCTTGTGACCAGTAAAGGTGAGGCGGTTGGCACTATTGGGGGCGGTGGAATGGAGAGGCTGCTTGTGGGACGTGCACTTGAGGCGTTGGAAGAGCGTAAGCCTTGTTCGTATCATTTTGCGATGGGGATTCCTGCTCGTGAGGGGATGATCTCCGTTGATAGTAAGTGTGGTGGAGAGGTGAAGATATTCATGGACCCAATTTACCCGGACCCGAGACTAGTCATTATGGGAAGCGGTTTGATAGCACAGTTCGTGGCAAGATATGCACAGGACTGTGGTTTTACGGTGATCATTGTTGATGACGCCGAGACCGCGACACAAGAGAACTTCCCAGAGATGAAGATACATGACAAACCTTACCCAGAGAGCCTAGAGGGCGTAGATATCAGACACAGTGATTATGTGGCTATGCTGCACGGTGAGACAGATTTTGAGATAAATGGACTCAGAAAAGCGGTGAAAGCTATGCCAGCCTATATTGGACTACTGGGTAGCCGTAACAAGCGAAAGGAGCATGTAAAACAAATCAAAGAGGAAGGTTTACCCGAGAAAGCGGTTGAAAAGATCAAAGGACCCATAGGACTTGAGATTGAAGCCGAGACCCCAGAAGAGATAGCCATCAGTATCGTGGCTGAGTTAATCCAACAAAAACGAGGCTAATCTCTTGAAACCCTACAGGAGAAACTACGCCATAGGTATTGCTTGTTTCCTAGTAGGGTTACTAGTAACGTTTCTGAGCCCACAGGGCACAATGGATACCATCGGAAAAATATTGGCGGCTGGAGGTTTCATTCTAGCTGGTTGGTCGGGTAGACAATGGTGGTATTACGAGAAACAAGCGGTTTCTAGCGATTAGCCCATAGTTTTTTCACGCGTTCATAGTCTTCTGGTGTGTCTAGGTCGATACGTGTCCACATATCGCCGGGCACATACTCGTGTTCGTGCTCGTGACGAATTACTATGTCCTTCAATGTCTCATCATCACCTAATGCTAAGAACTCTTCAAACAACTCATAAGCAACCAGCACAGGATGACCTCGTTTACCCTCATACATGGGGCTAACAAGAAGCGCTGTTGTGGAGCTCATTTTCAACTCCATTCGATCAAGAAGCTGCTGATTGAAGCCGAAAGTATCGCTCAGCACCAGATATACTGTGTTTACTTCTGGGTCTAGTGCTCTGAGTCCTGCTTGGAAGCTGGTGGTCATGCCTTTCTCGTAGTCTGGGTTATGAACGGCTATTGCGCCGTGTGCTTCTATGATTGGTTTGATGTCTTCTGGTCTGTGCCCAGTCACGACAATGGTATCATAATAGTGCAGATTATCGAGAATATGGTCTAGGATGGTCTTGCCGTCAAGCTCCAGTAGGAGTTTGTTGACGCCCATGCGGCTGGACTTGCCCGCCGCAAGGACTATGGCTGTTATTTTCATCGCATATCTTCGGCTGCCTTCTGCACGGCTTTCACGATATTCACGTAACCAGTGCATCTGCAGAGGTTGCCCTTCAGATAGTTCCTGATCTCTGCTTCAGAGGGGTCAGGGTTCTCATCCAGTAACGCCTTGGTGGTCATGATGAATCCCGGTGTACAGAAGCCGCACTGTACTGCTCCCTCATCGAGATAAGCCTGCTGTATAGGGTGAAGCTCCATACCTTCACTGAGCCCCTCTATGGTCTCAACGGATTTTCCGTCACAATCAACAGCTAGAGTCATGCAGCCCAGTACTGGTTCACCATCTACATGCACGGTACACGCTCCGCATTCACCGATACCGCACCCGTATTTTGCTCCAGTCAATCCCAAGTCATCTCTGAGTAGGTTCAGGAGTAACGTGCTTGGTGGTACGTCGAACTCGCGTTTTCTACCGTTGATGGTTATTGTGGTCTTCATTGCTGTGCCTCCTTTGTCCAAGCGAGTTTAATCGCCTCCATCGCCATTCCCTTCGCCGCCTCCTTACGGTACTCCGCTGAGGCTCGCACATCAGTAATAGGCTTAATTCCGTTGCTCACCATCTCAGCTGCCTCCCAGATCACCTCATCAGAAAGCGATTTTCCTTTGAGGAAAGCCTCTACCTCTGGTAATCTCAGGGGTGTAGGTGCTACGCTACCGAGGGCTACTGTGGCTTTTGCTACTTTACCGTCTTTCTTGGTTACTGTGACGGCGATGCTGATGGTGCTGATGTCCAGCGCCATCCTACCGATACTGATGAAATGGTAGCCGGTATCCTTGTCCATGATGGGCACAGTGAAACCCGTTACAATCTCATCTTTCTCAAGCACAGTTGCTCCAGGTCCAGTGAAGAACTCGGTAATAGGCACATCTCTTGTACCCTTTGAGCCAGCAATATGAATAATTGAGTCCTGTGCAACCAAGCCTAGTGCTCCGTCCGCTGCCGGTGAGGCGTTACAGACGTTTCCAGCTAGGGTTCCCATGTTGCGTATCTGTACGCTCCCGATGGTCTTTGTGGCAAGATACTGGAGTGGTATCTTCTCCTTGATTAACTCACTTCGTTCGATGGCTCTGAGTTTGGTGGCTGCGCCGATCCAGATTCCCTTGTCTGTCTCTTTGATTCCTTCCAGTGCCTTGATCTTCTTCAGGTTCACGATGTTCTTTGGCTCCAGTAGTCGCTGCTTCATCTTGGGGATCAAGTCAGTGCCACCTGCCAAGACCTTGACATCAGTTAAGTCTGCTAATAGTTTTGTGGCTTCCTCTACTGTAGTTGGCTGATGATACTCGAATGGTTTTCCGATGATGTGTGTGTTGAACTTGTTTATACTTGTCATTTCTATGCCTCCTTCTCCCGTAGCGCTTCGAGAACCCTATCCTTGGTGATGGGTAAGTCAAAGAACCTTACACCCAAAGCGTTCTGAATAGCGTTTGCAATCGCGCCGGCGACTGGGTTCAGTGCTCCTTCTCCTAATCCCTTTGCTCCGAAAGGTCCTGTGGGTTCATAGGTGTCCGCGAAGAACACGTAGAAATCATCAAGATTTGGCATATCCAGTGGTGTGGGTATCTTGTAATCAGACATAAAGCCATGATTCCAGAGGTCTCCACTCCGAGGATCAAACGTCATGTCCTCGTTTACTGTCATGCTCCAACCCTGTGAGAAGCCTCCATGGACCTGTCCCATGGCTAACTTGGGGTTGATAACGGTTCCAACATCTGCTCCAGCTATTACCCTGACAAGTCTAACCTTACCAGTCCAAGTATCTACCTCTACTTCAACGAAATATCCTGTGAAGTGCGGTGGACAAGCGGGCTGCCTATAGCTGTCTACTGCTGCAATAGTTCCAAGGTTCTTGTGTCTCATCTCGTAAGCTAGTTCCTTTAGGGTGATCTCGCGTCCAGCTACACCCTGCGCGTAGACTACTGCTTGTTTGCGCTCTGGGTCCCATTTGAATCGTAATGCATGTGCATAGGCGTCTAGTGATCTTGCTGCGGCTGCCCTGATCTTTTCCTTTACTTGTCCGGCTACTTTGAGGGCTGCTCCTCCTCCGCTATAGATTCCTCTTGATGCGTGGGTACAGACATCATAAACTGTGGTGCCTGTGTCTGCGCGTACAATGTTTACCATGTATTCTGGTACGCTCATTTCCTCGGCGATTATCTTGGTGTGAGCATCCATCGTACCGCCACCGTGGTCCATCAACGCTGAAATATAATCAAAAGTGCCGTCCTCGTTGAGCTTCAGCATGGCTCCGCCGAAGTCAACTACCGAGCCGGGTACAGGTGCTCCTGCGCTGCTTGTGTGATATCCGCGTCCCATGCCAATGCCGCGTCTGTATCTTCCTGTCTGCTCCTCGGCTTTTGGTCGCTCGTACCATCCGCTCATCTCGGCGCCTGTTTTGAGTATCTCTTCTACGCCGCAGCTCTCGATGATAGATTGAACGCTTGGTCCTTGTCCCCAGAAGAGGTCTCCTTCTCCGATGTAGTTCATGAGTCTAAAGTCAACTGGGTCGATGCCGATCTTGTTGGCAAGGGCGTCCATCATGGTCTCAACCACCCATGTGATCTGGGGGTTACCATAGCCTCTGAAGGCACACGCTGGCACCTTGTTCGTATAGACTGCTTTCCCCATGTAGCTCTTGTGAGGTAGCTTGTAGAGGCTTACCCACCAGCCAACTACACATCCCAGTAGCGGGTATGCTTGGATCTGGTGACCGCCAATATCCAGATACGCGTCAAGATGACCAGCCACCAATGATCCATCCTTTTTAGCGCCTAGTTTGAGCTTGAATACCATCTGGTAGCTGCAGTGGTCGTGCAGGTCTTCCTCACGTGTATAACTGAGTCGTACGGGTCTCTGAGACTTTAACGCAAGTGCTACTGCGATTGGAATGGGTGGGTTCACTTGAATACTGGAACCGAAGCTGCCTCCGAGGGGTACCTTGATGATTCTTATCTTGCCCATTGGGATACCGAATATCTCATGGAGTAGAATCCTTGTATTGTGAAGTGTCTGAGTAGTGCTCCAGATAGTCACACCGCCATCAGGCTCAGGACGAGCAAGTACGCTCTTGGTCTCCATCTGAGTATGATAACGCCTGTTGGTCCTGTAAGTATCCTCAACGATATAGTCTGCTTCCTTGAAGCCTGCCTCTGGGTCTCCCTCTGTGATGTCTAGGCTGCAAGCGATATTGTTCTCGATCTTGATCCAGTCATCAGCCAGCATAATATCACTGTGAATAGGCTCAGTCTCGGGTTTCATACTATCAAAGACATCATAAACAGCTGAAAGCTGCTCATATTCAACGCTGATAGCCTCTATCGCTGCCTGTGCCTCCGCTTCTGACTCAGCAGCAACCGCCACGACTGGTTCACCAACATATCGAGGCTTATCGGTGAGTACCTTCCAGTCCTTGTAAGTGCTTGAAGGCACGCTTACTAGTCTTGGACAAAAGGTGACATCAGGCACCTCATCAGGGGTTAGAGTAAAAACAGTAGGATCAGTAATCTTGGACGTGTCGATATTTTTGACACGTGCATGAGGATATGGACTTTTGAGTATCCTTGCGTGGAGCATGTGCGGTAGGGCGAGATCTGATGCATATTTCTCCCTGCCTGTTACTTTTGCTACGCCGTCTTGTCTCTGGGTGTCCCTGCCCAGGACATTAAACGATTGACTCTTAGACATATTGAGGAAATGGTGGTGCCTTGGATTATAAGAATTAGCTCTCATTGGATACTGGTGTCAATGTATGATTTACGTCGATTACGCCGCGTATTGCCTTGGACTTGTTGACAAAGCTCAGTATCTTCTCTGAGGGTCCCTTAACAAGGAATATCTCGATACAGTAACCTCCCTCAATATGCATATGCATGTTACCAAAGATCAAGTTATCAAACCCGTTACGTAGATCAATTAACCCGATATGGGTTCCAACTTCTTCAGTCTGGCTGATGATTGTAACAGTGGACAATAGCTCCCCGCGCTGTATCTTTGTGAGATTGTACTCGTTTAATACGTCTCGTATGGCGAGTCGCAGGGCCTCGCTTCTGCTGCTGTATCCTGATTCCTCTACAAACTGGTCGAGTCTGTCTAGAAGATCGTTTGTTAGGCTAACGCTGATAACAGTCATAGTTTAATAAAAAAGGTTGCTAAATTTATTAATTTCTAATAAAATACCCCCATTAGATAGCATTATATTAATAAAATGCTGTGAGCCGATACAAAGGAAATGGATGACCACCAGCACCACGATGAACATGAACACCATCAGGAGCATAATCACGGTGATACATTATGCACCGCGTGTAGCATGGATGGTTCATGCGCATGTGGAAATGGCGACCATTCTTGTGCTAGCTGTGGACACGATCACAGTCACAGCCACGAGGAGACAAGCTGGACAAACACAATCATAATCGGTTTAATCATAGCCACAGGCATAGTCTTGGATTATCTTGGCATCGGTGGACCAGCTTCAACCATCATCTTGGTCACAGCCATGATCGTATCAGGGTACAGAATGGCGATAAACGGCATCAAGAGCCTACTGAAAGGCAATATCGGTATAGATTTTCTTGTTACAATAGCCGCTGTTGGAGCCACCCTAATAGGTCAATACCAAGAAGCCGCCTTAGTGGTCTTCCTCAAAGATATATCGCTTAAACTGGAGGTTATCGCCTCTGAGCGTGCAAGACACGCCATCGAGGCCTTGATGGAGCTACGCCCAGAAATAGCAACCATCAAGACTGAGGAGGGCGAAAAAACAGTACCAGTTAATCAGGTTCTACCCGGAGAGGTTTTTATCGTCCGACCCGGTGACAGGATTCCCCTCGATGGCGCGGTGGTTGATGGAGATACATCTGTTGATCAATCCGCCATGACGGGAGAATCAATACCCGTCCATAAGACAGTTCATGACGAGGTATACGCGGGAACCATAAACCTTGACGGCTACTTGGCTGTCAAGACTACACGAGCATCAGAGGAAAGCATGCTATCAAACATCCTACGAATGGTACAGGAAGCAGAAAACCGCAGAAGCCCCACAGAGACCTTGGTTAACAGGTTTGCTCGATACTATACACCTGCTATAATCGTCTTGGCGATCTTGTTCGCGGCAGTGCCACCGCTACTCTGGGGTGCAGCATTGATTCCATCAATCTATAACAGCCTAGTATTGCTGGTCATCGGATGTCCATGCGCATTAACCATAGCCACACCAGTTGCGATGGTCTCAGCTATCACAAGTGCCAGCAGAAACGGTGTATTGATCAAAGGAAGCACATTCATCGAGGAGATCAACCAAGCCCGTGTCTATGCATTTGACAAGACAGGCACATTGACAGCTGGAAAACCAGTTGTAACAGACATAGTAGCCTTTGATGTCAGCAGGGAAGAGGTCTTAGCCATCGCTCAGGCGCTTGAGGAGAATAGTAAACACCCAATCGCAGAGGCGATAAAAACAGAGGCAATCCAATGGAAACTGCCAGACTATACAGCTGATGAGTTCCTGAGTTCAACCGGTAGAGGCGTAGAGGCAACCATCAACGACACCAAATACAGGATAGGAAACCAGCGACTATTACATGAGAATGGAATCAAGTACCCCCACGCCGAGATAGAGACTCTTGAGAAACAGGGAAAAACCGTAGTTGTTGTAAGCCGTGAAGACACCGTGATGGGACTCATCGCCTTGATGGATCAAAGTAGAAAAACAGCGAAACAAACCATAAGAGAACTTCGTGAACAAGGAATGAAGGTGGAGATGCTCACAGGTGACAACGAGACCACCGCAGCAGCAATAGCTGAACAAGTAGGCTTCAACGGATATCATGCGAATCTGTTACCAGATGAAAAACTCGGGGCAATAGAGGAGCTGAAACAGTATGGTAAGGTGGTCATGATTGGTGACGGTGTTAATGATGCTCCGGCACTTGCAGCGGCTGATGTGGGAATAGCTATGGGGGGTCTCGGGAGCGATATTGCCTTGGAGACCGCGGATATTGTGCTTCTGGAAGATGACTTGACTAGGCTCAGCTATATTCAGCGTCTAAGTAAGACAACTTTGAGTAGAATTAAGGAGAACATCACTGTCTCGGTGGTGATGAAGCTAGCTATCGTAGTACTGGCGGCCTTGGGCACCATCAGTCTATGGGTCTCGGTAATCCTTGGAGACGTGGGACTAGCCCTACTGGTGATACTGAACAGCATTAGGATCACCAACGTGAAGCCCGGTAAGCTCAGTAAGGAATAAATCTTATACCTACAGCCTATTTGCTGCGATAACACATGGATGACGAACTGGAACGGATAAAACAGCGGCGCCTAGAGGAGATGAAACGCCAGTTAATGCTCAAACAGATAAAAGAAAAAGAAGCAGCTGAGCCCGAGCCAGAGAAACCCAAACAACCCACCAACAGAGATATTCTTGACAGCCAATTTGGCGACAGAGCTTGGGAGGTCTATAACGCAGCAGTCTATCAGTACCCACAAGTTATGCCACAGGTAGAGCAAATACTAATAGAAGGCATCAAAACAGGAAAAATCAGGGACGTAATCGATGGAGCAGCCCTAATGGGTTTCTTCAGATCCATCGGTATACCAGTTCGGCTTCAGACAACCATCAGGATCAGTGAGAAAGGCGAACTGAAGACACTAGAACAGAAGATGAAAGAAGACATCAATTAAACTTTTCAAAGGCTTTTACAAGCTCATCCTTCGTAGGAATTCGTCCCTTCATCACTATCTGGCTATTCAAGGCGATGATAGGCGCGTTTTCAGTCATGTACTCACCATAGGTATAGTGAGTGACAGTATCTTCTCCACTTGTGACAAGAACCATGTTCAGTCGCTCGATGCTGTAATCGATGTCGCTAACATCTACGAACTCTAGGTTGCATTGATCACACGTAATGTAACCTGTCTCTTCAAGGAGGAAATAGAGGTCATCCATGAGCTCTTTCTCAGCCTCTTGGAAGCCACAGTTCTGGTCACAGCTGGTGCAAGAAGAACAAGCGATACCACAACCTACGCCACATGAATCAGCGTTCAAACGTGGGAACACAGTAACCTTAACTGGCTTACTCATATCAAAGATGGGGCGTTACCGTCGCTATTATAGCTTCCCAGAAAGAGATTAGTGCTTTATTAGATGTACAGCGGTAGCTTTGAAGCTAGCATATATCTCTGTGCCGGGTTTCAGTTCGAGTTCTTCTACGGATTGATGGGTCACAACGGCGCTAAGACCAGTGTTAAGGTGAATCTGATAGATGCTCCCCAACTGAGTCACGTTCTCTACAGTGCTTTTTAACACGTTACGGGCGCTGGTCTCAATGGGTGCTTTACTGAGTATGATGTTTTCCGGGCGCAAGAAAGCGTAAACCTCACCCGAGCCCAGAGCGGAGGTAGCGTATAACCGATACCCATTGAACTCAACACGAGCTACACCTTCAACGTTTTCAACAATATTCCCCTTGATCACGTTATCGACCCCAAGGAAATCCGCAACCATCACCGATGAAGGCGTATTGAACACCTCTTGGGGAGACCCTATTTGAGCCATCTCACCATCAATGATAACCGCGACTCGATCAGCGAGTAAGAGTGCCTCGGTTTGATCATGGGTAACATGCACAGTTGTGGTGCCCTGTGCCCTGTGGATTCGTTTTAATTCCTCTCGCAGAGCCTCCCTTGTACGTGTGTCCAAGGCGCTTAACGGTTCATCGAGTAACAGAATATCGGGTTCAATCACCAACGCCCTAGCTATAGCTACGCGCTGCTGTTCGCCTCCAGATAGATTTCGAGGATATCTGGCTCGTAGCCCAGTTATGTTTAGCATTTCGAGCAGTGATTCTACTCGTTTATCTGCTTCCTGTTCTGGGATTTCTCTTATCTCTAAACCAAACCTGATGTTTTCTTCGACTGTCATGTGAGGGAACAAGGCATAGTCTTGATAGACGAACCCTACGTTTCTGTGCTCAGGCATCACATCACTGCATTCTCGTCCTCGAAGCAGTATCTCGCCGCTGTTAGGAGTGTAGAACCCCGCGATAGTCTCTAAAATCAGTGTTTTACCGGCTCCTGTAGGCCCAAGGATGACAAAATATTCACCTTCGTCTACTGTGAAGCTGACGTCTCGAAGCCTGAAGGTTCCCCAGTCCTGGCTTACGTCTTTGAATGTAATCAATTTCGCCGCCACCTCTCAGAGTAAAGTCGTAGCAAAAGGAACACCGTTAGACAGATGATTATCAACATCACAGCGATAGGCTGGCTTCCCTTGAGTCCCATGGTTGTAAACCGGTAATAGATGAGAACAGGCGCAATCATGGGATAGAAAGCGATCATGACCACGGCTCCAAACTCGCTGATACCACGAGCCCAGCTTAAAATCGCCCCAGATAACAGACTCTTGACAGCTAAAGGCATGGTAACGCGGCTGAAAGCCTCCCACTGATTAGCACCAAGGGTACGGGCTACACGTTCAAGCCTTGGGTCAACGCTCTGGAACCCGTCTCGCGCCGCGTTGATATACAGTGAAGAGCTTACAAATGCCATCGCAGCAACGATGCCCGCTAAGTGATCCTCAAAAACGATGCCGATGCCTGCGAAAACCGATCCAAGGGGGCTTCTGCTCATTAACAGGACATAGAGGGCGATTCCCGCCACGCTGTGTGGGATAATAACGGGGACATCAATCACCGCCTCTATGAGACTTTTTCCACTGAAGTCATGTCGAGCGAGAACATAGGCGAGAGGTGTCCCGAATAGTACTGTGAATATTGTTGAAAGCAGGCTGGCGTAGAGGGTTAAACCAATGGACTCCAATACAAAGGAGTCTGTAGCCGCGTCAATGAGACCACCAAAGTCGAATAACACCTGTCGTGCCACCATGTTCAGTAAAGTGAATACCGTGAATAGTAGCAGAACTGAGCCTATTACTGAGAAAATAATGGATAATGGATAGCGACGGCGAGTGATGCTCATATTAATCCTGTTCACTTATGAAAGGTATGAGGCTTTCTGGTGCCGCCTCGATGTCATCCACTACAGCTGGGTTTATTGGTGGCTGCCCAAGTTCAGTGAAAACAATGTCACCGGTATCATCAATCATGTATTTGATGAACAAGGCACCATATTCAGAGTGTAAAGCGTTACTGGGCACTGTTACGCCATAGACTATAGGTTTGCCTGTGCTTGTACCGCTTGTCTTCTCCACTTTTACAGTAGAATATGTATCTGCGTAGACGAGTTCACTGAGATCAATTGATGCGGGTAGATCCAAGTACATCATCCCATGCTGTTTAGCGACGCTGCTATACTCAAAGGCATAATCTAGTCCACCGCTCTCAACGAGACTAACTAACTCGACTGATTTGTCTCTGATGGATATTTTATCTGTGTCTGGAGCCAAGTCCTCCATATTACTATCAATCAAGTAGACACCATAGACTTGACTAACAGTGATACCACAGTAATCCGAGACCAATGACTCAAACAAAGAGTCATCACCATACTCTGCTTCCGCTAGCTGTATCACCATGGGTGTCCTGTAGCCGCAGGGGTCAAGGTTTGGGTTACTGAAACCCCATTTCACGTCAGGTCTCTGAAGAATTTCGTACCAGTTCTCCTCATTGATCTCATCGGCGTATCGACTGGTCTCGGCGTAGGC
>Ga0272443_10002454_pt1 | contig 23697 bp, 15 predicted proteins | sample SSMAcet12_FD_193581 | JGI IMG/M metagenome (GOLD analysis project Ga0272443, IMG submission 193581) | Marine sediment archaeal communities from Little Sippewissett salt marsh, Falmouth, MA, United States - SSM-Acet-12 | ecosystem: Environmental > Aquatic > Marine > Wetlands > Sediment ...
TTGATCGTGCGCGGCTCGAGGACCTTCCACCCCACGTTGGGCATCAACACGAGCGTCCCGGTCGTACCCCGGACAAGGTGCTCGATCGTGTGGCGGTTGGCCATCGTGCCCAGCACATGGACCGTCATGCCCTTGCCGACGTCCTTGACCGGACCGTACTCGGCCAACATCTCCATATTGTCCGGCAATTCGCGCCCGTCCGGCCAGACGTAGATGCCGCCCAGACCCGCGACGCGAACCGGCACCTCCAGTCCGCATGCACGGATGAGCCGCGTGAGGCGGTGGATGAAGAGATCCGTCGCAATGCCGCCCGAATAGTCTTTGTAATTGCGCCATTCGAAGTACCGGCGCGGTTCCCAGGGCCGTTGCGGCGCCGGCCCGAGCCATGACTCCCAGTCGAGATCGGCGGGCTTGGGCATGTCCGGATCGACGTCCTGCTTGCGCCACGGGCCGGAAGCAAGATCATAGTCACGGCAATACTCGGTCTGCGCATGGATGACCTGTCCGATCTTGCCTTCGCAAATCGCTTCGTAGGCCGTCGCGTAGGTGTCGTCACTCATGCCCTGCACGCCGACCTGTACCTTCAGGCCGGTCTGCTTGGCCTTGTCGACCACCTCGTTGGCTTCCTCGATCGTGTGCGTGACAGGCTTCTCGACGTAGACGTGCTTACCGGCATCCAGCGCATCGATGACCATGCGGTGATGCCAGTGCTCGGGGGAGGTGACCGTCACGTAATCGACGTCCTTGTTTTTCAGGATGTCGCGGTAATCCTTGGCCATGGTCGGCTTCGTACCGCCCTCGGCCTGGATGCGATCCTGGAAGGCGCGGGCGCGCGTGGCGTACACGTCGCAGACCGTCAGAATGCCGACCTTGTTGTCCTTGACCAACGGCAGCAGGTCGGTCACGTGGCAGGCTTCGGCGATGTGCCCGCAGCCCAGGATGGCCGTGTTGATCCGGTCGTTGGCTCCGAGCACGCGGCCGAAGCTCTTGGCCGACAGCATCGACATGCCGGCCGCCATCGCACCGGTGGTCTTCAGAAAACTACGACGTGAGAGCTGGTCCCCTTTGCGCATGGATTGGTTTCCTTTCCCTTGTAATCGGGCGGTCGTGCGGCTCGGACGCGCCCCTGTGGTTCGTTGTTCATCTATTGTCGCAAAGCGGCCGCGACGGTCAAGGCAAACTCGCTTGCCCACTTTTGCTGGCAAAAAGATACCCGCTCACGACTCCGTCGGAGGCTTGTCCTGATAGATCCTGGCCAGCTTCCTGGCTTCGTAATCTGTGTAGGTCAGATAGCTCAGCGGGATGGCCACCGCCAGGTTGGCGACGAGCGAGAAAAGGCTGATGTACTGGAACGTGAGCGGCTCGCTCGCCACCTCAAACAGGCCGACATAGACAAGCGCTTTGGTGATCAGATCCCAGTAAGCGAACAGGATGGCCACGACGCAGCCGGCCAGCGCTCCCATGGCCGTCCCGAAGGGCGTCGCGCGCTTGACGAACAGCGCCATGAAAAACAGCCCGAACAGCGGCGCGACGAAAACGTGGTTCGTCCGCACCGTCACCTCCATGATATTGCCGGTGACCCGGCCCATCATCGAACTCAAAGCGACCGCGATCAGGCCCACGATCCAGGAGATCGCCTTGGTCTGAAGTACCTGGCTGCGATCGGAGCGGACCGCGCCGGGCTTGCGCATCCGGTCCACGAAATCGACGCTGATCACCGAACAGGAGGAGTTGATGCCCGACGAGAGACTCGACATCGCCGCGGCCAGCAGGCCGGCGATGACCAGACCCGTGATCCCCGGAGGCAGGAACTTGACGATGTAATGGGGGAACAGGCGATCCGCGTCGGTGACGACGGTCATGCCCGGATCGAGCATCTGGGGATTGGCCCGGTAAAAACCGAGCAGCGCAAAGCCGAGGATCGCCAGGCAGCTTGTCACGACGATGTTGGCCAGCCCTGTCACGAGGAACACCCGGCGGGCCGCCTTGACGTCGCGCGTCGCCAGGTAGCGCTGGATGGCCATCTGGTCCGAGCCGGCCGTGCAGATCCACCAGACCGTCATGAAAACGATCGAGCCGACCAGCGTCGCGCGGACGTTCAGGTCCCACGAGAAAACGGGCTGCGCGTCCCAGGTCGGCGACCATTCCGTGGGCCACCAGGCGGTGACGCCCCCCATCTTCACCGAGATCAGGATGATGGCCAGCACCGCGCCGCCGAACAGGATGAACGACTGGACGACGTCCGTGAACACGACGGCCCGAAGCCCGCCCATCGACGTGTACACGACCGTGACCAGCCCGATGGCGATGGCCACGTAGGGCGTGACGCTCGGGTCCCAACCCATCATCACGACGATGATCTTGTCAGCCGTGATGTAAATGATCAGGGCCATCCACAACAGGCGGGTCAGCAGGAACATCGATGAACCGAGCAGACGGATCCGCATGCCAAGCCGCGCTTGAAGAATCTCGTAGGCGCTGGTCACGCGCAGTTTCATGAAGTGCGGTATGAGCCAGTAGCCCACCACGACGTAGGCGATCGGAATCGAGACCATATTCCAAAGGATCACCGGCCCTTTGTTGACCATCTCGCCCGGCAGCGCCAGATAGGTGATGGTGCTCAACAGCGAGGCGAAAAGCGACAGGCCGACGGACGACGAACGCATCGTTCGGCCGCCCAGCAGGTAGTCCTCAGCCGTCCTCGTCCGCCGGGCGAAATAGTACCCGATGCCCAGCAGGCCGACGCCGTAGATCGCGATGACCGTCCAGTCGAAGGTCTTGAGATAGGTGTGTGCCGGAGCGGTGCGACCCTCGGCCCACGCGGTGCCGGCCGTGGCCAAAAAGGCCAAAACAAGCAGAAGAAGGTTCCCAGTGCTCGTCCGCTGCGGTCGTTTCAGCACGGTGTTCTCCCTTGGGGGCTCCCCGTCGGCCAACTTTGAAAAAACGGCCGAACCGCCGATTCTCTGAAACTCCAGGAAAAAGAGCCGGCCACCTCGAAAAAAAGGCGACGCTCCGAGGACGCCCTCGGACTCGCCCATGCCGGCCCGGTTGTTTGGTCGTTCCTTATACCATGAGACGTCGCTCGTCCGCCAGACGCACCGGCCCCCTTCAGCCCGTCTCCGAAAAGCTTCACCCGACAGGCCCGGGAACAACTCTGTGTCGATGCCCGCTCCCCGGAAAGGATGCGAACTGGCCAAGCAGGGCCTGTGCAAACGACTCGAAGATGCTCAGCTTTTTCGACCGGACACCTCACTCGGCTTCATTCGACGGAGATCGGCCCTCATCGGCTGGAAAAATTTCTGCTTGCCTTTCGACGACGATCGTGCGGGCGAGAAGGTCGCCCAGCCGCTGGTGATGGCGTGTAAAAAAGATGACCAGAACGAAAGGCCAGATCTGGAGGAACGGTTCGAGCTCGACGAGCTTGGTGATGTTTCGGATGACGATCGGCACGCCGCGAGCGGGCGCATAGGTTTCCATGCGCACCTCGCAGCCAAGCAGCCGCTTACCCGGCGTCGCCTGCCAGAGCTGCTCGCAGACCATCCCATAGCCGGCAAACAGGATGCGGAACCATACCCCGGCCCATGCGAGCGCCTCGGGCCGGGGGACCTGCTCGAACAGTTCCGCCCGACCCGACGAAAAAGCCGGCCAGAACGCCCGGCCAAAGGCGGCCAGAGGTTCGTACCAGATGATCCCCACGACGACGGCGGCCGGTACCATGTCAAGAACCGCCGCCGCGATGCGCTTGCCCGGGCGGACAGCCTCGATCCCCTCCGGCAAGGGCGTCGGCCCCAGGACCGCCTCCTGCCGTCGCCAGAACACCAGCAGCAGCAGGGCCACGACCGCCACCATGGCGGCCAGATCTCGCCAGCCCCGCTCGGAGGGTGAAATCGTCCCTTGCCGGGCAAGCGGTACCTCCTGGAAATCCTGCACAGGCCCACCGCCGGCCAGGGGCTGATAGAGGGCGACCTCTGGCCCCTCGCCCGCCGCGCGCAGCAGGACCAGTTTGTCGGCAAAGCCGCCCACGGCTGCACCGGCCGGCAGCGACAGCTCCTCCGCCCCCTCCTCGGCCGAGACGAGCAGCGGAGGCAGGCTGCGCCACGACCCGGAAGCGTCAGACGATTCGTCCGTCGCGAATGTTCGTAACCGGCAATGCCATTGACCCGCATCGCCGGCGGCCGGCACTTGGAGCGCCACGATCAGGTTGCGGTTGACCAGGCCGACGAAGACCGGCTCGCTCTTCAGACCGATCGCCAGGGGGGCCGCCTCGCGCCATTGCTCCTGCGCCGGGTCCCAGCGGGCGTAGCGTAGCGTGTCGGTTTTCTGGCGGCCCTGCCAGAGTAAATGGAATTGATTCTCTCCACCGACCGCCAGCCAGACCCGGTCGGCCTCGGCGCTTTCGGCCGGGCCGGCCCGTCCCGGCTCCCAGAGCAGCCCGTCGAACTGGACCAGGTGCAGTGTCGAAGGATCGGGCGGTTCGTCCTGCGGCCCGTCCTCCGGAGCCTGGACAACGGGCGGGGCGGTCAGAAGTGACTCGGTCTCGGAGGCGAAAGGCTCCGAGGTCGTTTGCGGCCCGACGCCCAGCAGCGGCATTTCGAGGGCTTCACGCCACTGAGCTTCCACCTCGGCGGCCGTTGGGGCCTGCACAACCGCCCAGAGCACCGGCTGATCGTTCCCCTGCGCACCCGCGACGGCCAGAGGCAGCACCGGGCCCGGCAGCCGTGCCCGCGCGCCGGCCCGGTCGCCGTCGTAACGATAGTGGGCTCCCTGCTCGGTGAAAACCGCGTCAGCCGCGTAAAACACATGCAGCGCGTCGCCGACGGCCGCCCAACGCTGCATCGTGCCCCGCTGCGGGCTGATCGAGACCACCGGCTCCGGCCGCGCCTGCGATATGTCCATCCGCGCGAAACGGTAGACGAAGACATCCTTCTGGCCGTCCGGCCGGCCCACGATGAGCCAGGCCGCCTCCTCGTGGCCGGCGACCGCCAACTGCAACGTCTCCGCTGCCTCGTCCGCGCTCGGCGGGATCGCCCAGGAATCGGCCTGAGCCCACCCCAGGCAGGCAGCCGCGAGAACGAATCCGAAAAGGTATTTCCATCGCGGCTGCCCGTTCGGCATGCGGATCTCCACCCGACCACTCCCAAACATCACTCGCCAGAACCCTGAAAGTCACCACCGAATGTCACGACCCGTCCGGAACCCGATCCGCCGACGGGTGGTCAGCCGGCTCGGCGGTATCAAGATCCCACAGCACCGAGGGATCGTCGTCGCTTTCCGCCGTCTGCCAGACAACGCTGCCCTCGCGCGGCGAGAAACGCGCTTCAGCCGCCGGTCGGTCGAACCGCTTCATGTTCGCGAACGTCATCTCCATCCAGCCGCGATCCGGCAGCCAGGTCATCCGGATCCGCCGCGGCGCGAGGACCTCGCTGTCGGTGATCGGGCGATGGTCGCTCAGCTCCGCCTTCATGACGGGATGCCCCTCCGGCGCGAAGAAAACGACGGCGACGACAAGGTACGGCGGTGCGCGGTCGACGTGGACCGCGTGGGTGATGTAGAGCTGCCCCATTGCGTCGCGGTCCAGGAACAGAAGCTCGTAGGTTTCAGGACCGACCCGCATCACCGGCCCGAGCGAGCCGCGCGTGTTGATCGGCAGCAGCCCCAGACCCAGCACGTCGGCCAGCCGGTCGGGCCGAAACGGCAAATCATCCGGCGAATGGCGGGGCATCCACTCGTCCGGGCCGAGGAACCAGACCTGTTGGCCGTCCGAGCCCGCCTCGATTGTCCCCAGCGGATGACTCAATTGCAGGTAGACACGACGTGGCCGGCGAAACAGCAGCGTCCCGTTCAGTTCGAACGTCTCGCTCCGGTCGCCCCGCAGATACTGGCCACGCGCCCGCACCCCGCCGGCCCGCACGAGAAAATCCATCTCCAACGAGTTGGCATTCACCCGCGCAATGACCACCTCCATCGGCACGTCATCGGGCGGAGCGGCCGGCGGCTCCCGGTCAATCCCGTTTGGGTCCACGCAGCAGGCCGTACACAGGAACACCCCAAGGCCACCGGCCATCATGCGAAAGAGCAACGAAGTCTGCCGGCAATGACATACTTGCCAAACAGCCTGAAGGCTGCCTGCAGGCTTCGATGAAGAGCGTCGGCCCGCGGGTGGGATCATTTCGTTCAAGACAACCGGCCCCTTTCACCGCACGGTACGGCCCGCGGCGTCGCCGGACTCGGCTCCTGCGTTCTGCCCGCCGTCGGGCGAAGAGGCCGACGCTCCATCTGCCGGCTGGTCGCCGGACGGCGCAGCGGCATCCGACACATGTTCCTGCGAGGGAAACGGCGACTCGATCGCCTCGACGTCGCCGCTGAGAATGGCCGTCAACTGGTGGCTGAGCCGCTCGACCATCGGCTCGTCAAGCCTCGGATTGAGAACCTTGTGCTCTGACTTGTCGGCCACGCGCAGCATCCGCCAGTATTCCCGGCCGTCCTCGCGGACCGCCCCATGGAAACGCAACTGCTTCTTGCGCATCAGCAGCAGCGCAAGCACGAAACGTAACTGCTGCTTGATCTCGGTCGTTTCATCCTCGAGTCGCAGAAAAAGCTCCATCAGCAGCGTCACGTCCACCACGAGCGGTTCTGTTTTCGTCTCCCGGATCGGAACCCGGCTTTTCCAGTAACAGAACGCACCTTCCGGCGGCCCGGTCCAGGATGGTTCACTGTAATCCTTGCGCTCGAACCCGTCGGGCGTTTCAAACAGGACGGCGTAATAGACCTCGCCTTCGGCCAGAGGCCGACCGGTCACCGCATCCTGCCCCGTCGCCTTCGATACGCCCCACTCTTCAACCATCCCCGCCACCACCTGTCGTCACAGTACCCTGGAAAACACCGATCGCCCGCCCTCGCCGACCTCGCATGCCGACTCAGGGCAACTCGTCCTCTTCGTCCTCCTCCTTATCCTCGGACGGCTCAGCGGGCCCGTGCGACTCGGGTTCCGGTTCGGGTTCCGGTTCCGGCTCGAGGGACGATACCCGTTCGGGCGGGGCCGAGGGCGCCACGCCCGTTTCGTCGGCCGCCTCTTCAGCCGGCGGCTCTTCGCCGGCGGGCTCGGGCCATTCCGGCTGCTCGTCAGCCTCGATGTAGACGTCGTCGAAATCCGTCCCGTCCACGCGCTGCCGAAGCAAACCGTAGATCACCGTCGAGGCGGACGCATAGAACGAGATGACGAACGCCCACAGCAGTGCGATGACCAGCATCAGCCACAACGAAAAGAGAATCGCACCGAGCCCCTCCCAGTTTTCCATTCCGAACGGGGGGCGGGCCGGCAGCAGGTTCTCCCATGTCGGTGCCGGCCAGAGCGTGTCGATCTTCGTGGCCGCCGTACTCCCCGTGCCGGGCCGGGCCAGATAAAACACGCCGGCTCCCACGAAGAAACGAGCCGCCTTGAGGACCAGCAGAATAAAGAACCGAACGAACAGGTAGCAGATCGCGCCGTACACGAGGGCGACAGCCGCATAGAACGCCGCCCGCCAGGGCCGGGCGAAAACGTAGCTGTACGAACGGCTGATCGCGTCGAAGCCGTCCGACCCTTCCACCGCGATGGTCGGCCACAAAAGGCTGCCGCCGGCAACCGCCCCGACAATCACGAGCGCGATCAACCCGCCGGCCAGCAGCGCGAGCCCCAGTCCCAGACCGCCCAGCAGCTCACCCAGGCCCGGGATGCCCATCATCAGCCCCCCGAGGAACAGCGCAACGCCCGGCAACAGCACGAGGCCGACCGGAAACAGCGGCGCCGTCACGAATCCGCTGATCTTGCGCCACGCGAAATCCAGCGCCGCCTGAAGGGGGATCCGTTCGTCGCGGGCCGTGTTCAGTGCCGCCATCCGGTAGATGGCGCCGCCGCACAGCGCCCACAGCACCAGCACCGGAACGGCGAAAATCACGAAATACCACAGGTGCTCTGCGAGAAGCCACTGTACGCCACGCAACGCCAGTACGACGCAGGCGATTACGCCGAATCCTTCCGGGCCGGTGTCCACCGGCACAAGGGCGGCCTGACGCGGCAGATCCGACAGCTCCACCGCCTCGGCCAGCGCTGACACCGACCACGCGGAGGGCGGCGCGTCGGACGTAAAAGCATCCACGCGCGTTGTCAGCACGTCCGTTGCGTTACCCGCGAAATTCAACACGGACGCCGCGCTGAGCAACTGTCGCCCAACGCGCGCCTGGTAATCCACGAAACTGCCAAAAACCCCCCGCGTCCCCAGCGCCTCGATCTGCCGATAGGCCGCATTGTAGGAACGGGCATGTTCGGCGATCTCCTGAGCCCGGTAAGCCCTGCCCGCATCGTCGAGGCGACGCTCGAGGTTCGCGCGGTCCGCGCGATACTTGGCGGCGAGCTCACGGAGCGTCTCGGAGACGACCTTATCGGGGCTCCGTTCGAACTGTTCGCGTACTTCGTGTTCGACGCCCGCGGATCGGCATGCCTTCAGATACTGCGTGTACTGGCTGGACATCATCCCCGCGCGCGATTCGTCCAGGTCGGCCGTCTGCCAGAACGCGTCGATCTCCAAGGGTACGGGCCGGTAGCGCGTCGGGTGCAGACCGTCCAGAATGACGCCCCACAATCCCGTCAGAACGACGGCGGCCACAGCCAGCGCGATTTTGCCGGGTTGTACCGCCATCTGAAACGAGCCGAAGATCCGCATGAAGGGAAAGCATGCGCGCCAGTCGATCGATCGAAGTTCGCCCGCTCGCGGGCCGTTGCCGTGCGGTTCGTTGGACATGATGGGTTCCTCCCGCGTGATGTTGACCTTGCAGCCGCCGCGCCGCGACCAGCCGGCCTTGCGCTGAGCTCGCATCCGCCCGAATGGGGGTAAGCCAGCTCGCCACGGAATCCGCCCGTCACGCGCCGGGACGCGCCGACCGCAGCGCGCGCGGGTTCACACAGGGGCATTATACGCTCGCCCGGTCGGCCAGCAATCACGTTTTCCCGCTAACCACACACGAACCGGCGGCGGGCCCGGCGAGCAAAAAACGTTCATCGGTCGCGAGGGTATGCCTGTTGCCGCTCCGCACGCTGCCGCTGGCCGCCCGGTAACAGGCTTTTTCGCCCGCGTGCGTGCGGCGGGTTGGCACGGGCGGATGCACCCGGAATCCTTGCCGGGACGGGGTGCCACCCCCACTTGTTGAGCCAATCCCGAAACGATAGTCTGATGTTCCGTTCGAACCTCGGATCAATGCAGATCACGTCGCAAGGAGCACGAACATGTCGTACGAGATTTCCAAGGTGGACGTCTGGGCCGGCCCGATCCAAGATCGGCCCGGCGGGTTGGCTGACACGCTCGAAAAGCTGGAGGCTGCCGGGGCAAACCTCGAATTCGTCGTCGCACGGCGCGCACCGGAGCAGCCGGGGACGGGCGTCGTCTTCGTAGCGCCGCTGAGCGGTGCCAAACAGACCCGTGCGGCCGTGCAGGCGGGGATGGCCAAGGCGGACACGATGCATTCGCTGCGCCTCGAGGGGCCGGACAAGCCCGGTCTGGGTGCACGGATCACGCGCGTGCTGGCCGACGCCGGCATCAACCTGCGCGGGCTGTCCGCCGCGGCCCTCGGGCGGCGGTGCGTGGTCTATTTCGCCTTCGACACCGCGGCAGACGCCGGCAAGGCGAGCAGGCTGGCCAAGAAGCTTCTGGCAGGAAAATGAACCTGCTTACAGCGTCGCTTTCCCGAATCATGAGGTATAAACTGTAAGAGGTTATGCAGCCATTGGGACGCAGCCGATGGGCAGCCCCCCTGTGCGCGTGGGCGAGGTCCCGGCTCAGGCAAAACGGGAGCCTGCCGACTCGTGCGCCCGTCCACGGGCCAAACGCGCGTCTTTCGAGAGGCGGCCTGACCGGTAACGTGTTCCGGCACGGCTCGACAAGGAAAACCGTAAATCCATTGGACGATGAGGCTGCATCGAAAAGCGGAGGTGCCATGAACAACACGTCGATCGATGCGATGATTCTGGACATGGACGGTGTCGTGACGCGGACGGCCACGGTCCACGCGCGCGCGTGGAAGAAAATGTTCGACGATTATCTCCGGCAACGGGCCGGGGACGGAGAGTTCGAGCCCTTCGACCTGCAGGATGACTACCGCGGCTACGTTGACGGCAAGCCGCGGTACGACGGTGTGCGGACTTTTCTGGCCGCACGCGGGATCGAACTGCCCGAGGGCACGCCGCAAGACCCGCCCGACGCCGAGACGGTCTGCGGGCTGGGAAACCGCAAGAACGAGCTGTTTCGGGAACTGCTGGCCGAAGGAGCCGAGGCCTTCGACGACGCTGTCGATAAGCTCAAGGAATGGCGCGAACAGGGATTGAAGACGGCCATCGTCTCATCGAGCAAGAACTGTGCGGCCGTCCTGGATGCGGCAGGCGTTAGCGAGCTGTTCGATGTGCGCGTGGACGGGAACACGGCTGAAGAGATGAATTTGAAGGGCAAGCCCGCACCGGACATTTTTGTGGAGGCGGCTGAGGAACTCGGTGTACAGCCCGATCGCAGCGTCGTTTTCGAGGACGCCATCGCGGGCGTGCAGGCGGGGCGACGGGGTCACTTCGCGCTCGTGGTCGGCGTGGCGCGGAACGGCAACGGGGCGGCTCTGCGCGAGCATGGTGCGGACATCGTCGTCGAACGACTCGATGAGTTTACGGTCGAGACGTTGCCGCAACGCGAGATCGCTCCCGAAGCGCCCACGGTGGATGAGGTGGTCGATGCGATCCTGGCCCGGGCCGGTGAGCGCGAGATCGCGGTTTTCCTCGATTACGACGGGACGCTCACACCGATCGTTTCACAGCCCGACGCGGCCCACATGTCCGAGACGATGCGGGCGACGTTGAAGCGGTTGGCCCGCCAGTGTTTCGTGGCCATCGTCAGCGGCCGGGACCGCGCCGACGTCGAAACACGCGTCGGGATCGAGAACCTCGTTTACGCGGGTAGCCATGGATTCGACATCTCCGGTCCGGACATTCAATTCCAACAGCAGGAGGCGCGCGAGGCGCTGCCCGAACTCGACGCAGCCGAACGCGAGCTCGAAGAGGCTCTGAAAGACGTGGAAGGGGCGCTCGTCGAACGCAAGCGGTTTTCGGTCGCCATCCACTACCGCAACGTGGCTGAGGAGGACGTCCCACACGTGGCAGAGGTGGTCGAGCAAGTGGGGGGCCGACACGCTTCGCTCCGTCGCGGCGAAGGCAAGCGCGTCTTCGAGCTGCAGCCGGACATCGACTGGCACAAGGGCCGAGCGGTCGAGTGGCTGATGGAGTCATTGGGGCTCAAGGATAAAGACGCACTGGCGATCTACATCGGGGATGACACGACCGACGAGGACGCGTTTCGGGCGCTCCGCGCAACAGGAGTAGGCATTTACGTCGGTGAAACGACGGCCGAAACGGAGGCCCGGCACGTGCTCGGCGACCCGTCGCAGGTCGAAGCGTTCCTCGAAGCGCTGGCCAGCGCCCTGGCCTGCCGCGCGGCGAAGGAGCAGTGGAAACTCGTCTACACGGAGTGGAAACCACAGGAGCAACCGCTGCGCGAGGCGCTGTGCACACTGGGCAACGGCGCCTTCGCGACGCGCGGGGCGGCTGAAGAAGCGTCGGCCGGCGGTCCGCATTATCCGGGGACGTATCTGGCAGGCGGCTACAACCGGGCGACGTCGGAGGTGTCGGGCCGGGTCATCGAGAATGAGGACCTCGTCAACTGGCCGAACTGGCTCTGCCTGTCGTTTCGGCCCGAGGGCGGAGCCTGGCTGGACCTCGATAAGATGGATGTGCTCGGCTTCCGGCAGGAGCTCGACTTTCACCGGGGGGTGCTCACGCGCAAACTGCACTTACGCGACGCCCAGGGCCGCGAGACGACGCTGCTCAGCCGGCGGATCGTGAGCATGGAGGAGCCGCAACTGGCCGCCATCGAATGGACGCTTCAGCCCGAAAACTGGTCGGGCCGCATCGAGGTCCGGTCGGGGCTGGACGGCAACGTGATCAACGACGGGGTCGCCCGCTACCGCGCACTGAACAGCCGGCACCTCGAGTTCGTCGAATCGGGGCTGGCCGGCGAAGACGGTGTTTACCTCATCGTCCACACGAACCAGTCGCAGATCCGCATGGCGCAGGCGGCGCGGACACGGGCGTACATCGACGGCGACCCCGTCCCGCTCGAACGCGAAACGCAGCGGGATGAGGCGTGGATCGGCCAGACGCTTTCGTTCGAGTGCCAGAAGACGCGGCCGGTAACCATCGAAAAAATCGTCTCGGTCTGCACCTCACGCGACCCGGCCACGAGCGAAGCGGGGCTCGAGGCGCGCAAGCTCATCCTCCGCGCCCCGCGTTTTGCATCGCTGCTCGAAGCGCACGCGCGAACATGGAAACATCTGTGGCATGCCACCGACATCCACATCTGCGGCGACGCCGAGGTCCAGCGCATCCTCCGCCTTCACGTCTACCACCTGCTCCAGACGGCCTCCTGGAACTCGATCGATCTGGACGTGGGCATACCGGCGCGAGGCTGGCACGGCGAGGCCTACCGCGGGCACATCTTCTGGGACGAGCTGTTCATCCTGCCGTTTCTGAGTCTGCGCCTGCCCGAATTGACGCGGGATCTGCTCATGTACCGCTACCGCCGCCTGCCGGAGGCGCGGTGGGAGGCTCACGAAGCCGGATACAAAGGCGCGATGTTCCCCTGGCAAAGTGGCAGCGACGGCCGCGAAGAGAGCCAGGTGATCCACCTCAACCCCGAGTCGGGCCGGTGGATTCCCGACAACACGCACCTCCAGCGCCACGTCAACGGCGCGATCGCGCTGAATGTCTGGCGGTACTACGAAGCGACCAATGACGTTGAGTTCCTTTCGTTCTACGGCGGGAGGATGCTGCTGGAAATCGCGCAGTTCTTCTCGTCGCTGGCCACCTACAACCCGGACCGTAAGCGCTACGAGATCCGCAACGTCGTCGGGCCCGATGAATACCACACGAAATACCCGGACGGCGAAGCACCGAGCCTGAACAACAACGCCTACACGAACGTGCTGGCTTCCTGGACACTCATGACAGCCGGCAAGCTGCTGGCCATGCTCGCGGAGGACGATCGGACCCAGCTTCTTGACATGGCGGACATCACGGCCGAGGACCTCGAACGCTGGGACCGCGTGAGCCGCAGGCTCTACATACCCTTCCACGAGGACGGGATCATCAGCCAATTCGAGGGCTACGAACACCTCGAGGAGTTCGACTGGAAGGCCTACCGGGCCAAGTACGGCGACATTCAGCGACTCGACCGCATCCTCGAGGCGGAGAAAGATTCTCCCAACCGCTACAAGGTCGCCAAGCAGGCCGACGTCCTGATGCTTTTCTACCTGTTTTCAGCCGACGAGCTGTCGGCAATCTTCGAGCACCTGGGCTACGAGTTCGACCGTGAGAGCATCCCGCGTATCGTCGACTACTATGCGGCCCGCACGTCGCACGGCTCGACGCTGAGCGAAGTGGTCCACGCGTGGGTCTACGCCCGCTCGGACCGGGAGCGTTCGTGGAGGGCGTTCCAGACGGCGCTGGAAAGCGATATCCTGGACGTGCAAGGGGGAACGACGCCGGAGGGCATCCACCTCGGCGCGATGGCCGCGACGGTCGACCTCCCCCAGCGGTGCTTCACGGGCCTGGAAATCCGCGACAATGTGCTCTGGCTCAACCCCTGCCTGCCGCCCCAGTTGGCCGGCCTGCGAATGCGGGTCCGCTATCGCGGGCACTGGCTGGCTGTCGGCATCGATCAGGAGCGGCTCGAGGTCGCCTTCGAGCGGGGCCGGTCGCACGAGGTGGAGGTGGGCATCGACGGACAGGTGTATACTTTTACCGAAGGCCAGCACCGCGAATTCCCGCTGACCGACGGAAAGCACGCTTCTGCCGCCTCCTCCGCCGAAAGCTGAGCGGGCAACGGCAGACCAACACAGCCTGACCCCGGCACGATGGGAAGCGCGGGCGGGAGAACGTCACGGCTATGGCGGAACATCTCACGACAGGGCTGGCCGGCCTGGATCGCGTCCTCAGGACGCTCCTGCCCGGAGACAACATCGTCTGGCAGATCGACTCGGTGGACGACTATGCGCGGTTCGTCGAGCCGTGCTGCAAGGCTGCCGTCGCCGCCGGCCGGCAGGTCGTTTATTTCCGATTCGCCAAACACGCCCCCCTGCTCCCCGACGCCGACGGCATCGAAACCCTGACGCTGCACCCCGAGTCCGGCTTCGAGGAGTTCATCCGCGCGATCCACCACGCCATCGACGGCGCACGGGAACGCGGCGTGTACATCTTCGACTGCCTCTCGGACCTCGTGGCCGACTGGTACAGTGACCGGATGCTGGGAAATTTCTTCCGGCTCATCTGTCCCTACGTCTACGACGTCGAGGGGCTCGCCTGTTTCGCAATGCTCCGCAACTACCATTCGCCGAACTGCCAGTCATTGATCGCCGGCACGACCCAGATCTTCATCGACGCCTTCCGTTACCACGACAAACTCTACATCCGACCCGTCAAGGTCCAGCAGCGCCACTCGCCCACGATGTACATGCTCCATGCCTGGGAGGGCGATACGTTCCGTCCTGTGACGGCCAGTTCCACGACGACCGATATCCTCAAGCCGATCCCCCTGGCAGGCCTGCCCGCGGGCCGCTCGCGCCTGGGGGTGTGGGACCGCGCCTTCTGGGAGGCCGAACAGGCCCAACGGAAAGAAGGTGAGACCGACACCGCGCACCTGGCGTCCGTCAAACGCCGGCTGCTGCGGATGCTCGTGTCGCGCGACGAGCGAATGCACGCTCTGGCCGAGAAATACCTCGATCTGAACGACGTACTGGGAATTTGGCGGCGGACCATCGGCACGGGGCTCGTGGGTGGCAAGGCCGTCGGCATGCTGATGGCGCGGGGGATCCTGGCCCGCTCCGATCCGCGATGGCAATGCGTGCTCGAGGAGCACGACTCGTTTTTCATCGGTTCGGATGTCTTCTACAGCTACCTCGTCCAGAACGGCTGCTGGTGGCTGCGCGAAAAACAGAAGGACCCCCAGGCCTTTCTCGAAGGCGCCGAGGAAGCCCGGCGACGCATCCTCACCGGCACCTTTCCGCCCGAGGTTCACCAGGACCTCGCCGACATGCTCGATTACTTCGGCCAATGCCCGATCATCGTCCGTTCGAGCAGCCTTCTCGAGGACGCCTTCGGCAACTCGTTCGCCGGCAAGTACGAGAGCATCTTCTGCGTCAACCAGGGGTCGCGCGACAAGCGGCTCGAAGACTTCCTGGCCGCCCTGCGAACGATCTACGCGAGCACGATGAGCGAGAAAGCGCTTCGCTATCGCGCAGAGAGAGGTCTTCTGGGCGGCGACGAGCAGATGGCCGTCCTCGTACAGCGCGTTTCCGGTGCCTTTTATGGCCAACTGTTCTACCCCCAGGCGGCCGGCGTGGCGTTCTCGTTCAACCCCTACGTGTGGAGCGACAAGATCGATCCGGAGGCCGGCGTTCTGCGCCTCGTTTTCGGCCTCGGAACGCGCGCGGTCGACCGGCACGACGACGATTACACCCGGATCGTCGCCCTCAACGCACCCGACGTACGGCCGGAATCCGGCATCGACGAGGTGCGGCGCTACGCCCAGCGACGGGTGGACGTGCTCGATATCGCCGGCAACCAGCTCGTCTCCCAGGACTTCGTGGACGTCCTGGCTGACAGTGACGGATTGCCGATCGAGCTGCTGGCCACCCGTGACCGCCACGCAGAGTCCCGTGGAGACAGGTCGCGCGACGCGCGTTCCTGGGTGCTGACATTCGAGGCATTGCTGGCTGACATGCCCTTCGTCCGCGACATGCGCGCGATGCTCGACACCTTGCAGGAGGCATACGGCAGCGCGGTCGACGTCGAATTCACGCTCAACCTCCTCAACAAGACCAACTACCGGATCAACCTCGTGCAGTGCCGCCCGTTCCAGGTCGCCCAGACGCCGGACGACGTGACGAGCCTGCCGGACGTCGAAGAGGCGAACCTCGTCTTCCGGTCGCACGGCGCCGTCGTGGGGCCGGGCCGCGTCAGCACCGTCGATCGGCTCATCTATGTCGTTCCCTCCACCTACAGCAGGCTCTCGATGAGCGACCGCTACTCGGTGGCTCGGCTCATCGGACGGCTCATGCACCTGGACCCGGAATCGCGGCCCGAGCGCGTCTTGCTGCTGGGGCCCGGCCGCTGGGGGACGACGACGCCCTCCCTGGGGGTCCCCGTCTCCTATGCGGAGATCAAGAAGGTCGCCTTCCTGTGCGAAATCGTGATGATGCACGAGGGACTCGTACCGGACGTGTCGCTCGGCACGCATTTTTTCAACGAGCTGGTCGAGTCCGACATCCTCTACCTGGCCATCTTCCCGGAGCGCGAGAGCAACGCGCTCAACGAGGGGTTCCTGCAGACGATGCCCAACTGCCTGGGCCGGCTCCTGCCCGACGCGGCCCATCGCGCCGACGTCGTCCGCGTGCTCGACACGGCCGACCTGCCGGCCGACACGCGCCTCATGCTCCACGCCAGCAACCGAGGCCAGCAGGCCGTCTGCTACCTGCACGCCTCGCCCGGCCGGCAAAAATAAAATCGCTCTCCAGCCGCCCGGAGGGAGGCAGGACACCAAATGCGTGGTAGAATAAAGGGCGGCTGACGCCGCCGAGGATCCGTGCACAGCAACGCCGCCCGCGCACGCACCGAAGGGCCAGAGCCCGCGGGAATGCACAGTTGAACACGCAGCTGGACTTCCAGATCACACCCCAACTTGACGACACGACCTGCGGGCCTGCCTGCCTGCATGCGGTCTACCGCTACTACGGCGACAGCCTGGCATTCGAGGGGGTGACCCAGGAGGTGCGCGAGGTCGCCAGCGGCGGTACCTTGGCCGTCTTACTCGGCCTGCACGCGCTGAGCCGCGGATACCACGCGACAATCTACACCTGCAACCTCCAGATGTTCGACCCGAGCTGGTTCCGCCCGAACGCGTCGCGGCTTCGCGAACGCCTCATCGCACAGGCCGCCGCCAAGCCCGATCCCAAGCTGGCCGAAGCGACCGCGGGCTACCTGGAGTTCCTCGACCACGGCGGCATCGTACGGATGGAAGACATTACGGCCAAACTCATCGCCGGGATCCTGGAACGCGGCATGCCGATCATCACGGGTTTGAGCGCGACCTGGCTGTACCGCGCGAAGCGTGAACGGCCCACCGACCTGGTTCCGGACGACATCGCCGGCGAATCCGTCGGCCATTTCGTCGTGGTCCACGGCCTGGACCGCCGGACGCGCAAAGCCAGCGTGGCCGACCCCTACCTGAACGAGCCCTACCCCGCGCGCCGCCGCTACAAGGTCGACGTCGACCACCTCATCGGGGCGATCGCCCTGGGCGTCGTCACGTTCGACGCCAAGCTGCTGGTCATCCGCACGCCGCGCGGGAAGGGCAAGGAGCCGCCATGCCGATCCTGATCGTGGTCGATAACCCTGACCGCTGGCCGCTGTCGATTCGTGGTGTGGACGTGGTCGCCGCCCGACGCTACCTGACGGACCCCGCCTTCCACCGGATGCCGAACACACGCGTCTTCAATCTCTGCCGCTCCTACAGCTACCAGTCCCTGGGCTACTACGTCTCGCTGCTGGCCGAGGCACGTGACCAGAAGCCCGAACCCGACACGATGACGATCCAGGACATGCGGTCAGCCGCCCTTGTACGCGTCATCACCGAGGATCTCGACGAGATCATCCGCAAGACGCTGCGCACCGTGCGTCCGCCGACGTTCGAGCTGAGCATCTACTTCGGCCGCACGCTCGCCAAGCGCGACGAGATTCTGGGCCGGCGGCTCTTCGGACGCTTCCGCTGCCCGCTGCTCCGCGCCAAGTTCGTCTGCCGGCGCAACCAGTGGTGGCTTCAGAGCGTCCGACCCATCCCGGCCAGCGACGTCCCCGAACCGCACCACGAAACCGTCGTCGCCGCCGCCGAACACTACTTCGCGCAGCGCTATCACGCCGGCCGCTTCGCGCGCCCGCCGCGGTACAACCTGGCGATCCTCCACGATCCGGCCGAGCAGGCCCCCCCGTCCAACCCCCCCGCCCTCCGCAAGTTCATGCGCGCCGCCCAACGCTACGGCGTGGGCACCGAACTGATCACGCGCGACGACCTGGGGCGACTTGGCGAATTCGATGCCCTCTTCATTCGGACGACGACCTACGTCAACCACTACACCTACCGCTTCGCCCGGAGGGCGGTGGCCGAAGGGATGGCCGTCATCGACGATCCCCTCTCCATCGCCCGCTGCACGAACAAGGTCTACCTGGCCGAACTGCTCACGCTCCACCGCCTCGCGACCCCCCGGACCGTCATCGTTCAACGCGACAACGTCGACACCGTTATCGACCAGCTCGGCCTGCCGCTCGTCCTCAAGCAGCCCGACAGCTCCTTCTCCCAGGGTGTCGTCAAAGTGGACAACCCCGACAACTGCCGGCACCAGATCGACGCGCTGCTGGACAAGTCCGAGGCCGTCATCGCCCAGGCGTTCATGCCCAGCCCCTATGACTGGCGCATCGGCGTGCTCGACGGCCAGCCTCTCTACGCCTGTAAATACTACATGGCCCGCAACCACTGGCAGATCATGAAATGGGTGCCCGGGAAGGAAACACGCTACGGCAAGACCGAAACCCTGCCCATCGACGAGGCGCCGAATCAGGTCGTGCGGGCGGCGGTCCGGGCGGCCAGACTCGTCGGAGACGGACTCTACGGCGTCGATCTCAAGCTCATCGACGGGAAAGCCTATGTCATCGAGGTCAACGATAACCCGAACATCGACTCGAACCACGAAGACCGGGTCCTGGGCGACAAGCTCTACGAGCACGTCATCCGGTCCTTCGTCGCACGGATCGAGCGCATCCGGCAAGGAGCGGCCAAGCGTGCCGAACATACACAGGCTGGGGCTCTTTGAGGGCGTCGGCATCGAACTCGAATACATGATCGTCGACACCGCAGGCCTTGCCGTCGCGCCGCTGGCGGACCGCGCGCTCGTCGCCGAGGCCGGCCGTATCGCAGCCGACGTCGAATTCGACGACGTCTCCTGGTCCAACGAGCTTGTCCTGCACGTCATCGAGCTCAAGACGACCGGCCCGGTCGCCGCACTGGACGGGCTGGCCGGGCGATTCACCGACCATGTCGCGCGGATCAACGCGCACCTGGCCCCTCTCGGCGCACGCCTCATGCCGACCGCCATGCACCCCTGGATGGACCCGCGCACGGAAACACGCCTCTGGCCGCACGAGGCCGGCCGGATCTATCGCGCCTTCGACCGCATCTTCGACTGCCGTTCGCACGGCTGGGCGAACCTTCAGAGCGTTCATATCAACCTGCCGTTCGCCGACGACGGGCAGTTCGCGCGACTCCATGCAGCCGTCCGCCTGCTGCTGCCGATCCTGCCGGCGCTCGCTGCCGCGTCGCCCATCATGCAAGGCCGAACAAACGGCACCCTCGACAACCGCCTGAACGCCTACCGCACGAACTGTGCGCGCGTCCCCAGCCTGACGGGACAGGTCATTCCCGAACCGGTCTTCACGCGGGCTGATTACAAAAGGGAAATCCTTCAACGGCTCTATCGAGACGTCGCGCCATACGACCCCGACCGTGTCCTCCGACACGAATGGGTCAACGCGCGCGGCGCGATCGCGCGGTTCAGCCGCAATACGATCGAGATCCGCCTGCTCGACATGCAGGAGTGCCCTGCGGCCGACCTGGCGATCACGGCAGCCGTCATCGCCGTCCTCAAGCTGTTCGTCGACGAAACCTGGACCAACCTCCGCGCCCAGCAGGTGTGGTCAGCCGAAGCGCTGGCCGCCATCCTCGACGCCGTCATCGTCCAGGCCGACGCGGCGGCGATCACCGACGAAGACTACCTGGCCGCTCTTGGCTATCCCGGGCCGGCCCCCTGTTCAGCCGGTCAGTTATGGCGTCATCTGATCAACACGGCCCGCGCCCGCGATCCGTCCGCACTGGCGTTCTGCGAGCGCGAGTTGGCCGTCCTGCTCGAACGCGGACCGCTCGCACGGCGAATCCTCCAAGCGCTCGGCCCGGCGCCCGCGCCCGACCGCATGACCGACCTCTACCGCCGTCTCTGCGACAACCTGGCTGCCGGGACAATGTTCGACGGCTGACGCGCTTGCCGTGCCAAAGCGCGCCCCGCCCAAATGGCTGCCAAGACATCCGACACGTTGGGACCGTGCCGACAAACCGGCCCGTTTGCGTTGTGAGCCGACCTCCTGCACCTCCGTGCGGTAAACCGCTTTCCTGGGAGGTACCGGCCGATTTGCCTTGGCTTCGATTCGCGTGAAACAGGCAGCCGGCCGACAAAAAAACGACGATGACCGAGGAACCGACCAAGCTCTTGGGGTTTGGTGTCGAGCGCGGTATCCTTATGCACGAATCGACACCACGACGATCCGGCACGGGCGAGAGTGTGGGTGGCGCAAGGCTGACAAAGGAAGACGGCCACAGGGGGCAGGTCGATCAGACGCTTAGGTATGACACATCGAGGGCCCGTAGCTCAGTGGTAAGAGCAGGCGACTCATAATCGCTTGGTCGGGGGTTCGAATCCCTCCGGGCCCAGTCTTTAGAACTATCGGGGCTTGTTATGCCATAATGCGGCGTGCCGAGCTGTTCGGCACCTGGAAAAGGCCCATTGTGTTCTTGTGGTGCAGCGCAATTGCAGCGCGCTGCACGCTCGAAGTGCTCATCGGTTACCTGCCGGTAGTGCTTATCGGCGATTGCCTCGGAATGGCCAAGCCAGGCTGAGACGACGTGGCCGGGAAACTCGTCGGCCAGTTCAGTCGCCCTCGTCGCCCTCAGGTTCACAAACAGCTTCGGCCACGGCTTCACGCCGGCCCGCCGGACGATCTTGGTAAACGTCGTGCGGAGGTTCGCTTTCGCTCCCCGCGACCGTAGCCGTGGCACGACGTACACCGCACCTTCGTCGGCCAGCTCGAACGATTCCATGAGGGCCGCCCGAACTTCGGGAAACAGCGGGCAAAGCCTCGTCTCACGGCCTGCATGATGGGCTGTTTTTACGCACGTCACGACAAGCCGGCCACGCGCCCAATCAATGTCGGCCCACTTGAGGGCTGCCACTTCTGACGGGCAGCGTAGGCCCGACCATCGGCAAAGGGCGAAAATGGTCCGCCATTCCGCATCTGGGCAGGCGTCCAAAATCCGGGCCGCCTCGGCCGGCGTGATGAATCTATCCCGCGCCGGGTTCCGGTGTACCGTGGTGGGCAGACCGGCAAACGGGTTTGAGTTTACAAGGCCGCGCCGCTTGGCCGCGTGGAAAAATTGACGGGCAATGCCGCACCGTCGGTTAACCGTGTTGGCCGCCAAGCCCTCAACTGTTTGTAAATGGTGCCGGAAGTCCTCACCGTCGGCCGCGGTGAGGCTCCGAATCGGGCGATTCTCGCCGAAACAGGTTATCAGGCAGCGTTTCGTGTGGCCGAAAACTGTTATCGTGCCCGGCTTGGCGTCGGCACGCCGCCGCTGAATGTAGTCAGCTAAAAAGTCGCCCAGTGCAACCGCTTTGGGTTCGGCCAACAGGCCCCAATCAGCCAGCCGGGCCCGCATCGCTTCAGAAAGCCTGCCAACTTGGGTCATCGTCTCGGGGGCCAGCTCTGTGCCGGTATCGGCCGCACAAACGAGGGCCTCAAGCAGGGCCTTGAATCGCATCGCGGCCAACTCGGACAAGGCAAGCCGAACCGTGCGCCGCCGGCCGTCAGGCGTCACCACTTGGAGCGCCCAGCGTCGGCGTGATGCATCTGTTGGTCTCAGGCTCGCCATGTCATCGCCTCCGCTTCGTTTTCCGGGGCCGCAACTCCAGGCCGAGCACGTCGGCCAAAGCGTCGGCCGCTGGTAGCGTCAAGGTCCGCTCCCGGCGTGTGAACCGACTCAGGATGCCTGCACTGAGCCCCGCCGCCTCGGCCAAGGCTCGCAGTGTGCGCCCGTCGGCCACAATCGCCTTCTGCAATGGATCGGTTATCGGGTTCATGGCCCAAGTGTACACCACTCCCACCCTGTTGTCAACTGCCATCTTTCATTAATGCCGACACCGCCGAGCCCCCCTGCCCGGGCCGCTCTGCCACGGGCAGCCCGTCGGTGAACGCTTGCAGGTCCGCTGGCCGGTACAACCGCCTACCTCCGACGCGAACGCTCGCGAGCTGGCCCGATGCGGTCAGCCCGTCCAACGTGGACACGCTCACAGACAGGGCCGCGGCCGCCCGTTGCCTGCTAAGCAAAAACGCGTGAACCAACGGCCGACCGGCCGACCTGGACTTTTTCACCGTGTCATACGCTGAGATCATCGCGCCCCCCTTCCTCCGCCACGCGGTCCCGGTCGCTGTCGCGGTCCGCTTGGGGTTGGATTCCGCACCATTCCAACAATGTCACCGGACGCCGCTGCGGGCGTCCCTCGAAGCTCAGCAGACCCTGGCGGGTCGGTGCGGCCGGAGCCGGCCTCAGGGTATCGGGTGTCGTCGTGCTCATCGCACCACCTCCGCGACCTGGCCTGCCTCTTGTTTGGCAAGTCGGTTCACAGCGGCCCTCAAGGTCCGGTCGGTTCGCGGGTCCGCGGACTCCCACATTTTTTGAACAACTGGGTGCGCCTCGCGCTTCGCTTGCTCAATGAGCCGGTTCAGCTCGTCAAGGGGCAACGCATCAACGGGTTCAGCGTGGGACACCTCGGAGCCGGTCGTACCGGCATCGTCGTCTCCATCGCTGGCGCGCGCGCCTTCAGCCGCAGTTGAATCCGCGTGAGCGCCAGCAGTCACCTGAGTCTCACTGTTGAGTCTTTCTAGGTGAGTCTTATTCAATGAGTCTATTATGGGTGCCATTTTGTCACCGGTACCGGTGCCATTTTGACGTGGGTTCACCCCTGTACCGGTGCCATTTTGACGTGGGTGTGGTGCCATTTTGTCACCGGTTGCGGACCCCTTTGAGCCCTGCTGACCTTCTGTACCGGTGCCATTTTGACGTGGGTGTGGTGGGGGCGTGTAGTAGCTGGCGCCGCCCGGCTGGCGATCAACCATAATTAAACCGGCCCGCTCGGCGGCCAAGACAGCTCTCTGCGCCGTTCGCTTGGAGAGGCCGGTATCGTCGGCAATCCGGGCCAGCGATGGCCAGGCCGCAGGATTCTGTCGCATACGGTCATGGATCGCCGCCACGACAAGCTTTGTTGAGGGCGTAAGGTCTTGCCGGCAGAGGAGTCTCTTCGGAAGTTTCGCGAAGGGCTCAACCTCCGTCGAGCTGGTCGGCGTGGGCGGGCGGGTCATCGGCGAGCCTCCCCGGTTCGTGCGCGCTCGGCAAGGCGATCCGCTATGGTCGGAAGGTCAACCAGCAGCGCCCGCCCCGCCTTCAGGCCCGGCAGCCGGCCGCCTTCGACCTCGGCGCGCAGCCACCCGACCGGAATGTTCAGTAACCGGGCGGCCCGATTCACTGGGATCGGTCGTTCGTTTTCCATGCCCGCAGAGTATCAGGTCGCTCCGGGGCTTGTGGTGGGATAATGTCGCTTTTATGTCGAATCAGTGGAGCGATGCAAATTTTTTTTCGCTTCGTAGTGCCGTCGGCCGTCTTCGGTGAGTGCCGCGCCCATCCGTTCCCCGTTCGGCCAGTG
>Ga0272443_10002455_pt1 | contig 23692 bp, 22 predicted proteins | sample SSMAcet12_FD_193581 | JGI IMG/M metagenome (GOLD analysis project Ga0272443, IMG submission 193581) | Marine sediment archaeal communities from Little Sippewissett salt marsh, Falmouth, MA, United States - SSM-Acet-12 | ecosystem: Environmental > Aquatic > Marine > Wetlands > Sediment ...
TCACGCTTTCTGGTGGATGCCCTCACAGCCGGCTTTTATCCGGTATCGTTTGTCCATCAGGAGTACAAGGATCTGAAGACCTTCGAAAAATGGTGCCTCCTGGAACGGAGCATGGGCTTTTCATCCAAAGGCTGTATCTCTCCGGGGCAGGTGGAGCTGGCCAACCGGGTTTTCGCCCCCAAGCCAGAGGAGAGCGCGCGAGCAATAACCATTGTGCGCTGTTTTGAGGAGGAGGCTAAAAAAGGCAACACCGGCTTTGTGCATGAGCAGTACGGGTTTATCGACGAGCCTGTTTACAGAGGAGCATTGGCTGTCCTTGCTGCAACCGATCATGAACCAGGGGGACGTAGTTAATCAGGTCGGGAGTAGGGGACGTTCTTCCGTAATCCCAATAAGTCGCGGTTTGGTTGTATTTCATTTACTCTTTCAGCTCCTTGAGGGAGATGATTTCAAGGATGTCGTCTGATTGGATTTTGAGGTCGTTGGTGATGAAAAAGGAGCAGCCGGACCGGATTGCGGTTGCGTAATGCAGGGCATCGATGAATTTCATGCCGCGTCGGCCTCGTAATTGCGCTGCAAGATCGAATGTTTCGCCGTCATGCGGTTGCATTGAAAGGAATCCTTCGGTTCCGAAAAATCCTCTGATGGCAGCAACAAGTTCAAGGTTGCCGGTTCGATATGGTTTCACCAGGGTTTCCGCAGGAGCGGCGTCGCCGGTAACACCGATAATTTTTCCTGTGTCTATAGCTTCGATGAGCGGCCTGACAACATCAAAGAAGTCCGGATTGCGGTCAAGAAAGTAGACAAAGATATTGGTATCGAGATATGCCCGATGGCCACTCATTCTCGAAATGACTTCATCTACCTTTCCCATGAATCCCTGTCCTTTCTCAGTTCTTCCTCGATATCCTCGGTCGTCTTACCCCACGTACCCCTGGCAATACCGGCATATTCCATAACAGACCGTCTGTTTCCTTTTCTTCCGGCTGGGACTAAGGTTACAACACCATTCATATAGCTGATTTCAAGCACGTCATCCGGTTTGATATCGGCTTCTTCCGCAATACGGAGCGGGATGGTGATCTGGTTCTTTTGTCTGACTCGTATCTTTGGCATGATGCATGCGGCTGGTTGGAAAATCCAACTTCAATATGCTATTCTTACTGAAGCTATCCAAGGGAGCTTGCCCCGTTTACAGGGCCAGGCTGCTCGCTTAGCCCCGTTGTTTTTCCAGGATCGGCAGGATCCGTTTCAGGTCGTCGGCCTGTTCGATGAGCAGTTTCCTGAGCAATGCCGGCAAGTCGCCGCCGTTTTTGTCTTTCTCATCCAGAAAGGTCTCGATTTTCTCGATCATGTCCGGGGTTTGACGCCACGTTGGAAAGAGGAAGTGCCCGAAGGCTTCGGCGTAGTGCACGTCGCGCTTGGAATAGACATTCTCGACCGCGTCAAAAAACCGATCGACATATGGCGCGAGCAGGTCCTTCTGCATGCGCCATTGAAAGCCTTTCATGCCGTAGCGGAGAAAATCCGTGGAGCGGGATGATTTCTCTGTAAACTCCTGCCAGCAGGCTGCCTTTTCGGCGCTGTCGGGCCTCGATGCCTGCACCATAAAGGCTTTCTTCTGCCCGAGGTCGCTTTTGTCGAGCTTTTTTTCGTGGCTGAACAGCTCTTCGGCATCTCTGTGGCCGCAGGCCATCAGGCGGGCAATGATGTTCCAGCGCTTTTCCTGGTCGATATCGAGCGACGCTATGGATTCGGCCCCTGTGACGAGGGCGTGCAGGTAATCCAGTTCATCGGAGAGGAGTGCGGTTTCAAGCAGGAGGCCGAACCAGATGATCTGCTCCTGCTCGCTGTTTTCCGGCCGGGCCAGGCGCTCGCGGGCCATGGTGTTGAGCCTCGGCATCCATATCGCCCTGTTTTCATCGGTCAGGTACGCCGATACGACGGCCCTGATCTTGGCGATAATATGGCTGTTGAGGATGGACAGATCCTTTTCTTCCGTGGCCAGTTCGATGCCCGTCTCGATAAATTCGGTCGGGGGAAAGGCGTTGTCGCGCACCATCTGCCAGAGGCTGCCCCAGACGAGCCTCCGGGCAAACGGGTCCTCAATGGTATGGAGTGACCTGCGGGCGATGGCGAGAGCATCCTGGCTGTAAAACACTTTCACGTAATCGTAGTCGTGCGTATTGAGGATCACGAACGCGGTGTCGGGCTTGAGCTCTGCTTCGGCGGTTTTGCCGTCGATGATGATCTTGTGGGTTTCATTTTCGACGAGCGCGCCGCCGCTCTGACGGTAGCCGGTGAATTCCATGGCATGCTGCCGGATGAGGTCGTTCTGGGCCGAGCCCTGCTGCTCGATCATGAGCCTGCCGTCCTCGATGCGGCTCAACAGGGTATTGACGCCGGTGGTTTCCAGCCACTGGCGGCTCCAGGCCACGATGTCGATGCCGCTTGTCTCCGACATGATCGAAAGGAAATCATCAAGGGTGGTGTTCTGTTCGGCGAATCGTCTGAAGTAGTGCCCGATGGCGGCGCGGAAGGCCTCGTCGCCGATATAGTACTGAAGCTGGCGAAGCACCGAGGCGCCCTTTGAGTAGCTGATGCCGTCAAAATTGCTGAAGGCCTCGATGGTATCGCGGGCCGAAGCGGCAATGGGGTGGGTTGTGGAATACTGATCCTGCTGATAGGCCCATTCCTTGCGGACATACATATGTTCCAGCGCATCGCTGAACAGCGTGCCCCTGGACATGGCGAAATAGGAGAGGTAGTCGGCAAAGCTTTCGTTGAGCCAGAGGTCGTTCCACCATTTCATGGTCACCAGGTCGCCGAACCACATGTGCACCATCTCGTGGGTGATGGTGTTGGCGCGGTTCAGGTGCTCGCTGTAGAGCTTTTTATGGCGGAAGACATAGTGTTCGCTGAAGGTGACGCAGCCCACGTTTTCCATGGCACCGAAATTGAATTCCGGCACAAAAACCTGGTCGTACTTGTCGTACGGATAGGGGTAGTCGAAATAGTCCTCCAGTGTGGCCATGGCTTCCCTGGTGACGGCAAAGATGTTTTCCGGATCCATGTGTTTCGCGAGCGACTTCCGGCAGTATATCCCGAGCGGTATCCGGTCGTATCGATCTTCCCAGCTGGCGTAAGGTCCCACGACCAGCGCAAAGAGGTAGGTGGAAAAGACCGCCGTGCGCTTGAACGCAATCGTCACCTCGTCACCCTCTGTCCGGGTGTCCTCCGGCAGGGTGTTGTGGATATAGGTCCATTTCGAGGGCCCGTTTACCGTGAGCCGGTACGATGCCTTGCTGTCGGGCTGGTCGAAGCAGGGGAAGAGACGGTGCGCATCGTAGGGCTCGAAGTCGGTATGCATGTACTCTTCACCGTCCTCGGGATCGTGAAACTTGTGAAAGCCCGAGCCGGTGTTGTCGAACTGGCTGGTGTAGGCGACCTCCAGCGTATTGCGCCCCTCTCTGAGATGCTCTCTCATGAGATAGATGGCGAAATCACCCCTGAGATACTCCTCCGTTGCCATGCCGTTGAGCGTAACGGCATGGATCTCTCTGGTGATGAAATCAAGCTTGAGGTGGTCCGTGCCTCCATGGCGGTAGTCGAACTCAACAATGCAATGCCCCCGGTACCCGGCGGCATGCTCTTTCAGGGTGAGTTCAAGGGTGTAGCGGGTATTGGAAACCAGGGCGCTGCGGCTTTCGGCCGCTTCCCGGGTGAGAATGTTTTCAGTATCCACGGAAAATGTCATAGGGCCAGGATTCGTTTGTGTATTTGATCGAAAAGTATTTTGGCTGTCTTTCCGCATTATGCACCTGTTCCTCGACAATGTAAGCAAGTGAGTGAAAAAGAGTGGGGTGTATCCTGTCAGGTCGAAAAGCGCCCTGTTCGTTCCCATGCATGTGTCCGGTTGCAGGCCTTGCCCGTTACCAGGGATTGAAAACCCTCACCCGTAATGGCAGTTAACTATTGTGAAGTATTTTTGACGCATTGAATTGGCGGCGGGGATCGTTATATTGCAACCGCCGGATGCGCCGCTTTTCGTCTGAAGCGCCGTCCTGCTTCCCTTGCCCCGGCCAGGTTGCGCTTCGGGGCCTTCCAATCAAACTGAAACAAAAGGAGAGATACTCATGCGTATGCTCAGAAATACCGCAGCGGTGCTGGCTTTGCTCGCGATGTTCATGGTTCCGGTCCGTTCGAACGCGGACGATGCGAAAGGGCTGTTCGTGGTCGTGACGACCGCCGACGTTCAGACGCAGATGATGGCAATGGTGCTGTCGACGAAAACCGTCGAGCAGGGCAAAAGCGTCCGGATGCTCCTCTGCGGTCCCGGCGGCGAACTCGCGCTGAAAGAGGCCAAACAGGTCATGGTCAAGCCGCTCGACAAATCGCCCCAGATGCTCCTGAAGGGACTTATCAAGAATGGCGTGGTCGTCGAGGTGTGCCCGCTGTTCCTCCCCAACAGGGGCGGTTCTCCGGCCGATCTCATCGAGGGTGTCGCGGTCGCCAAGCCCCCGGTTGTCGCCGAAAAGCTCCGCGAGGACGGCGTCAAGCTCTTCACGTTCTGACCGGACACTTTCCGTGGCGCCGCGATTTCCGCCTTCCACAGGCGGATCGCTTCCTCGCGGCGCCATGTGATCCCGCCGAAAAATGCGCCGCTGTTTTGCTAAAACTCCCGCTTGGTTGTAATTTCAGTTATATTGCATTAACTGATTGTTTTTTCAACCGTTCTAACAACAGGAGCCTGGACTCATGCAGAAAAACGTTGGTACTGTCGACAGGACCGTCAGGATCTTGCTCGGCTCGGTGATGATCGCCGCCGCGCTGATCTTTCAGGGCTGGTGGTTTCTTATCGGTATCGTTCCCCTGTTCACCGGTATCGTAGGCTACTGCCCGCTCTATTCCCTTTTCGGGCTCAACACCGCCGAAGGGTACGAATTTACCGTGGGGTACCTGGCTCCTCACGAAGTCAAGGCCGGCAAGGAACAGTGACGTTCGCTCCGGCGGGCGGCTGTGGTTCTGGCCTGTCCGGGGAGTTTTCCGGAATCCGATGTCGCGCGGTCGCTTCCGTCCGCGCGACTGTCGTTGCCGTGCCGGTTCGCCACGGATCAGCCGATTTGTTTTTACGCTGAATAGTCGTATTCTTTCTTTTCCGATTTACTGATTTTTCCATGCCACATACGGAGTGACTATGCCGGTTTCACGATTTTCGACACGTTCAAGAATCCTCATTGCCGGGCTCTGCCTGGCTGCCGGCGCGACGGTTTCGTCGTGCTCGTCCACGCAGTCGCCGGCTGCCGGAGAGCTGACCGACAGATATACCTACGCCCAAACGCTCGTCGGCAAGGAAGATTACGACAAGGCCATCATCGAGCTCGAAGCGCTCATGTTCGACGCCAGGGCGACGTCGCTCGAGGACGACGTGCTCTTCGATCTCGCCGAGGCGTATTACGAATCGGAGCAGTACCTGCTGGCGGCCGAGATCTACCGTCGCCTCCTCGAACAGACGCCGGGCTCGACCTACGCGGCCGACGCCCAGTTCAAGCTCGCCAAATCCTACGAAGAGCTCTCGTTCGATTTTGCCCGCGACCAGGAGTACACGAAAAAGGCCATCCGGGAATTCCAGCTCTTTCTCGACATGTATCCGGTCAGGGACCCGCAGCAGCTGACAACCGATGTCGAGATGTACAGGGAGCTTGTCAGGCTCAATCCCGACAATGTGGTCTATCAGCGCCAGCTCGCGCTCGCCAACGCCGAATACGGCAGGGTGGAAAAAGCCCAGGAAAGCGTGAGCAGCATCATCGCGCTCAGGGAAAAGCTCGCTCACAGCTCGTTTTCGATCGCCGAGCAGTACCGCAGCCTGAAACGCTACCGCGCGTCGATCATGTATTACGACGAGGTGCTCCGCTACTATCCCGACACGATCTATTTCGAGAAGGCCTGGGTCGGCAAGATCGAGGTGCTGATCAAACGGGAAAAATGGTACGAGGCCAAGGCCGTGCTGGACGGCTACGAGCAGCAGTTCCCGCAGAATCTGGACAGGGTTTCCGGCTATCGCGAGAAAGTCATCGAGCATTTCAGCAACCAATAGCCTTCCGCTCGCCGTGCAGCTCGCCCTTTTCGGTGGGACCTTCGATCCTCCGCATAACGGTCATCTCGCGCTCTGCCTCTACGCGAGGGAGATGCTGGGCATCGAAAAACTGGTGATCGCCGTTTCCAACAACCCGCTCAAGGACGCCCGCTCGGCGCCGGACACCGACCGGTTCGCGATGGCCGGGCTTCTTGCCCGTATCGTCAACCAGACCGGCGAGGTGGCCGAGGCGAGCGATCGCGAGCTGCTGCAGCGGGGACCTTCCTACACCATCGATCATGTCGCCTACCTCGAGCAGCGCTACGACCTCGGCGACATGTTTCTGCTCATAGGCGAGGACAACTATCGCGACTTCCGTCTCTGGAAATCATGGGAGGAGCTTGCCCGGAAATGCACGGTCGTGGTGTTCGGCCGGCAGGGCGGTTCGCCGGATGACGAGGCGGACGGGGACAATCCTCTTGCACAACACGGCTTCAGGGTCGTGCGGTTCGATTTTCCGCACTCATCGACCGAAATCCGCGGCCGCCTGCTTGCGGGAGAGGATTGCCGGGGGCTGATCCCTTCGCCGATTCTCGACTACATCCATGACCGCGGGCTCTACCGGGCCTGACGCGCAAAACCCCTTTACCTACATCGATTCCGGGGCGGTGACGCCGAGTATCCTGAAACCGTTGCGCAGCACCTGCCGCGTGGCGACCGAGAGGAAGAGCCTCGCGGTGCGGATATCGGGTTCGGCCTTGAGGATGGGGCACTCCTGATAGAACCGGTGGTAGAGTTCCGCCACCGTGTGGAGGTACTCCACCATTTTCTGCGGTTCCAGCAGGCGGATGCAGTTCTCGATGACCAGCGGGTAGTCCGCGAGGGCGAAGGAGAGCTGCAGTTCGTGTTCTGAATCGAGCAGCTGCATGTGGTGCGCGCCGCTGCCGTCCGGGGAGAAGGCTGTCTCTTTTTCGGCCATCCGCAGCAGGCTGCAGATGCGGGCGTGGGCGTACTGGAGATAGAAGACCGGATTGTCTTTCGACTGTTTCTTTGCCAGTTCGACATCGAAATTCAGGTGCGAATCCCTGCTGCGCATGATGAAAAACAGTCTCGTGGCGTCCGCGCCGACATCGTCGATGAGGTCGTCGAGCAGGTCCGCGTTGCCTTTTCTGGTCGACATCTTTACCGTTTCCCCGTTGACGGTCGTCGTGACGAACTGGTTGATCGCCACCCTGATGCGGTCCCCCTCGTAGCCGAGGATGTTGAGGGCTTCGACGACGTCCGGATACTCGTCGATATGGTCGGCCCCGAACACGTTGACGATTTCGGAGAATCCCCGCTCGAACTTGGTGATGTGGTAGGCTATGTCCGGAAGCCGGTAGCTCGGCTCCCCGCTCGACTTGATGAGCACCTTGTCTTTCTCCTGCCCGAGCTTCGTGGTCGTGAACCATGTCGCGCCGTCGTACTCCGCGACGAAGCCCTTGTCTTTCAGGGCCTCGACGACGCGGTCGTTTGCCGAACGGCCGCTTTCGTCCTCCAGGTACAGCTTGTGCTCGTTGAAATAGCTGTCGTGCCGGATGCCGAGGCGGTGGAGCGTCTGCTTGATATGGGTGAAGATCACGGTCTCGGCGGTCTGCTTGAACTCGTCGAGACCGTCGGTGTCCGCAAGGGCGTCGCCGTGCTTTTCGTGCATTCTCGCGGCTATATCGCGGATGTAGTCGCCCTGGTAGTGCGTTTCGGGGAATTCGACCGTCCTGCCGCAGCGTTCCAGGTAGCGCAGCCGGACCGATTCGGCCAGAATGGTCATCTGGCGTCCCGCGTCGTTGAAATAGTATTCCCTCGTCAGGTCGTAGCCCTGGGTTTCGAGCAGGTTCGCGATGCAGTCGCCGAGAACGCCTCCCCTGCCGCGGCCGATGGTAAGCGGGCCCGTAGGGTTGGCGCTGACGTATTCGACGATGGCCTTTTGGCCTTTGCCCCGGCAGGTCGATCCGAAGTTGTCTCCCTCCACGATAATCTGCTCGGCAGACTGCATGATGAAGACCGGCTCGAGGTAGAAGTTGATGAAGCCGGGCCCGGCTATGGAGGTCTCGCGGACGGTGTTTTCCCTGAAAACAAGGTTCGCCGAAATCTTCTCCGCGAGCTGGCGGGGATTCATCCGGCACTCTTTTGCGAGCACGAGCGCGACGTTGGTCGAAAAGTCGCCGAATTTCCTGTCGGCTGGTTTCTCTATCTGGATCTCTCGGCCGGTCTCGATGCCGGATGCCCGGAGAGCGGCCTGTATGGCTTCTGTAAGGTAGGATTGCATGTCGGGAAGCTGTTTCCTTAACGGTCGGTTGGTTGCGGTTCAAGCAGTCTGTCGATGACCTCCTCGGGGCAGATGGTCGTGAAATCCCCGACGACGCTCATGACCCCCGTGCAGGCGGCCATCACTTCTGGCGGATTGGTCGTCGACAGCGCGATGCTTTTCATGCCTGCGGCGTTGGCGGCTTCGATGCCGGGAATCGCGTCCTCGAAGACGACGCAGCGCGACGGTTCGACCCCGAGCAGTTCGGCCGCCCTGAGGAAGATGTCGGGATGCGGCTTGCCCCGCCGCACCTGATGCGATCCGACTATCGCGCCGAACCTGTCCCTGAAGGACGGCCGGTCGAGGGTGAAGGCTATGTTCTTTTCCCCTGCTCCGGTGCCCACGCCGAGCGAGACGCCCATGCGGGCGGCGTCGTCGAGGAAGCGCTCGAGTCCGGGCATCGGCTGGATTTCCCGGCGGTACATGAAGCGGTAGAGAAAATCCTTCAGTTCCGTCAGGCGGTCGGCTTCCTCGGGGGTTATATCCGGCCGCAGGAAATGGCGGAGGACGTCGAGCCCTTTCATTCCCGCGGTTTCGCGCAGGTACCGCTCGGGGTCCATCCCTTCGAGGCCGTAATCGTTGAAAAGCTCGACCCATGAACGGGCGTGCAGGCGCATGTTGTCCACCAGCACACCGTCCATGTCGAAAATAAAGGCAAATCGTCGTTCGTTGTCAGGCACGTTCTTTCAGGAATAGAATTACAGGTTGTCGTTGCGTCAGCCCAGCCGCATGGCTTCGCGCACTTCGCGCATGGTTTCCTCCGCCGTCTTGCGCGCCCGTTCCTCGCCGTCGAGCAGGACTTCGCGGACCATGTCAGGCCGGGAGGCGTATGCCGCGCGCTTTTCGAGAATCGGCGCGAGTTCGCCCGAGATCGCTTCCGAGCACAGCTTTTTGCAGGCTACGCAGCCCAGGGCGCCCGAACGGCATTCCTCGGCGATCGAATGCACCCGGTCGTCCGGCGAAAACCTGGTATGATAGCTGAATACCGTGCACACCTCGGGACGTCCCGGATCGTTTTTCCTGATTTTCTGCGTGTCGGTCACGGCCCGGCCGATTTTTTTCATCACCTCTTCGGGCGTGTCGGAAAGCAGGACGGTGTTGCCGAGGGACTTGGACATCTTCGCCTTGCCGTCGAGTCCCGCGAGCCGGGAGAATTTCGTGATCCGTGGTTCCGGCTCCTCGAATACCGGGCCTGTCGACGGATGCGGAAAATGGTTGTTGAAGCGCCTGGCGAGTTCGCGGGTTATTTCCAGGTGCGGGAGCTGGTCCTCGCCCACGGGCACGACGTTTCCCTTGTAGAGCAGGATGTCGGCGGCCTGCAGGACGGGATAACCCAGGTGGCCGTAGGAAATCGATTCCATGTTGAGTTCCCGGACCTGGTCCTTGAGCGTGGGGTTCCGCTCCAGCCTCGACGAGGTGACGAGCATGGAGAAGAGCAGGAACAGCTCGGCATGCTGCTTCACCTGCGACTGGCGGAATATGGGACTTTTTTCAGGATCGATTCCCGCCGCGAGCCAGTCGATGACCATTTCGATGGTGTAGCTGAAGGTGTCGGCGGTATCGAGCGACGTTGTCAGGCTGTGGTAATCGGCTACGAGGAACCAGGTTTCATAGGCCCTGTTTCCCTGTCCGTCGAGTTCGTTCTGCCTTGCGACCCAGTTTTCGAGCGCACCGGTATAGTGTCCGAGGTGCAGCTTGCCCGTGGGGCGCATGCCGCTGAGAATTCTTTTTTTGCCCATAATTTTCCGGAATGGTAATTCCGCTGTCCGGGTGAACGGTTCTGAATGTACGGTTGCGGCACGGCCGCGTGCTGCAAGTGCTCTGGAAGTTATAACAGTTGGGATAAAGATAAAAGCCGTTTGTCACCGGCAGGAGCGGTTCAGGGGCGGACGGTTTGAATTTTGTTTGCGTACAAGTATATTTGTGCTATATTCAAGGCCTTCAACATAGAGTGTTTTGGAGAGCAAGTCCTATACAACATTCCCTTGCCCAACCATGTCAGGTCCGGAAGGAAGCAGCATCCGGCAATGTGAATGTGTGATATAGTCAGCTTGCTCTCTTTTTTATTTGTCCCAGGGGGTTGCTGATCATGCAGGTCCTGCCCGGTCCGCCCGGATCGTGAAACGGGATGCCCGCCTGATTAGCGCGCCTCGAAAAGGTTTTCACATCACCATCATCAGGAAAGGAAAGCACCATGAACACAGGTATCAGTAAGGAAGAACTGCTGAAAGAGCCGGTCAGGCATATTGACATCAAACAGCTCGATATCGTACCGCTTGTCGACCAGATGGCCGATACCGCCTTCCAGGCGCGAAACCTCGCAAGAGCGGCTTCCATCGTGGACCTCATGCAGCAGGACAGGGAGTGCGCCGTCATACTCACGCTCGCCGGCTCGCTCATCAGCGCAGGCCTCAAGCAGGTCGTCATCGACATGCTCGACAACCACATGGTCGACGCCATCGTCTCCACGGGCGCCAACATCGTCGACCAGGACTTCTTCGAGGCGCTCGGCTTCAGGCACTACAAGGGCACGCCGTTCATCGACGACGCCATCCTGCGCGACATGCACATCGACCGCATCTACGATACCTACATCGACGAGGACGATCTTCGCGTCTGCGATGAAACCATGGGCAAGATCGCCGACGCCATGCAACCCGGCGCCTGCTCCTCCCGCGAGTTCATCATCGAGATGGCCAGATACATCGAATCGAACAACCTGGACAAAAACTCCATCGTCTACAAGGCATACGAAAAAGGCGTGCCGATCTTCTGTCCGGCATTTTCCGATTGCTCCGCGGGTTTCGGCCTGGTGCACCACCAGTGGCACAACCCCGAAAGCCATGTGGCCATAGACTCGGTCAAGGATTTCCGGGAGCTGACCAGGATCAAGATCGAGAACGACAAAACCGGCATCTTCATGATCGGCGGCGGCGTTCCGAAGAACTTCACCCAGGATATCGTCGTGGCCGCCGAAGTGCTCGGTTACGAGGAAGTCACCATGCACACCTACGCCGTGCAGATCACGGTTGCCGACGAGCGTGACGGCGCGCTTTCGGGCTCGACGCTCAAGGAGGCGAGCTCATGGGGGAAGGTCGATACCGTCCACGAGCAGATGGTCTTCGCCGAAGCGACGCTCGCCATGCCGCTCATCGCCGGTTACGCCTATCACAAGCGCAACTGGGAAGGCCGGGCGGCGAAAAACTTCAATGCGATGCTCGACCGGCAGAGCGTCGACGCATAACGTTTCATAACACAGCAAAGGGGGCAGCATGAAATTCTTCATCGATACCGCGAACCTCGACGAAATCAGCGCGGCCGCCGAACTCGGCGTGCTGGACGGCGTCACGACCAATCCTTCTCTCGTCGCCAAAATCGTGGAGGACCCCGAGCGCTTCGGCTACGAGGAGTTCAAGAAGCACATCGCGAAAATCTGCGAGATCGTCGACGGTCCCGTGAGCGCCGAGGTGACCACGCTCACGGCCGACGAGATGACCGCCCAGGGGGTCGAACTGGCGGGCATTCACCCGAATGTCGTGGTAAAGTGTCCCGTGACCATCGAGGGGCTCAGGGCCGTCCGCAGGCTCTCCGGGAAAGGCATCAGGACGAACGCCACCCTTGTGTTTTCTCCCACCCAGGCGCTTCTTGCCGCCAAGGCGGGGGCATCGTACGTCAGCCCCTTCGTCGGCAGGCTGGACGATATCAGCACCGAGGGCATGGCGCTCGTCGAGCAGATTCTCACGGTGTTCGATAACTACCGCTTTGCGACCGAGGTGCTCGTGGCCAGCGTCCGGCATCCCCAGCACGTGGTGGAAGCGGCGATGATGGGCGCTCACGTAGCCACCATACCCTTCAAGGTCATCGAACAGCTCGTCAGGCATCCGCTGACCGACACGGGGCTCGACAGGTTCATGCAGGACGCTTCGGTCCTGCAGTAAGGCGGGCCGGACAGTCCGGCGGCCGGTTCAGTCGAAGAGGAACAGGTGACGGTCGAGATCGACCGTTCCGTCGGGGCGAAAGGCGACGCCCTCCGCTTCGAGCATGTTGCGCATTGTTTCCCTGCCTGAGAAGTGCATTTTCCCGGTCAGCTCACCGTTCCTGTTGACCACCCTGTGGGCGGGGACGGATGAAAGGTCCGCGCGGTTAAGGGCCCAGCCGACCATTCTGGCCGCGCTGCGCATGCTCAGACGTTCGGCGATGACGCCGTATGTCGAGACCTTGCCTCTCGGAATGTTCCGGACAAGATCGTAAACCTTTTCATGAAATGTGCCGTGGACCGGGTTCATGGCGCGATGCGGCGACGTCTTGTTGCCGGGCACGCTCAGCGTTCTGTGCCGGCGTCGGCCCGCAGGGAAACCACCTCTATCGCGACGCGCGCGGTTCCCTTTTCATAGAATCCGAGCTTTTTCGCCGCAGCGGCGCTGAGGTCGATCACCCTGTCGTGGGCGAAGGGCCCGCGGTCGTTGACGCGGACGACGATCGATTTCCTCGTTTCGAGGTTGGTGACCCGCACGTTGACCGGCAGCGGCAGGTATTTGTGGGCGGCGCTCGGCCTGTCGGGATCGAAAGCTTCCCCGTTGGCCGTGATGTGGCCGTTTTCCTTGCGGCGCGTTTCCTCTCCGTACCAGGACGCGATTCCGGTTTCCCTGTAGTTTTCAGCCTCCTCGACGCTCATCGGGACATAGGTTTTGCCGTACACCACGTACGGTGCGTTCTTGACTCGTCCCTGGCGTATGGCTTCCTGGGGCGAAAGGCCGTCGATGGACTCGATTTCGTCGTGGGTCAGGGGCGCGGTAACCAGGTCGACCGCGAACTTGCCGACGGAATAGGCCGCTTTTGCCGTGGTTTTGACCACCGAGCACGAGCTCAGGAGCAAAACCAGCGCGATGCATGAGGGGAGAAGTTTTCGCACGGGTTCCCGTTTTATTGTTCCTGAAAAATAGCCAAATACGCTGAAAAATACCATTTCTTTTCGCTTCGGGGCCTCTCCGGGCGGCCGGTCCTGCTGGTCATGCATGGTTTTTTTGAGGCGTTGGCGTATTTTTACTGATGATCGTTCCACCCCCTCATGCAATACGCGAAGGAGTTTCCATGGGCAGCGAGGCTTTCGGAGTTCTCATCATTCACGGTTTCACGGCTACGCTCGACAGCGTCAACGCCCTTGTCGAACCGATCGAGAAACTGGGGGTCCGTGTTCGTGTTCCCGTGCTGAAAGGGCATGGCGGCCCTTCACCCGAAAAGCTTCGCGGCGTGACCTGGTGCGACTGGATGAAAGACGCCGAAGCGGCTTTTCTTGAACTGGCCTCGGAAGTCGAACGGGTCATCGTCGTCGGCCACAGCATGGGAGGGCTTCTCGCGCTCAACCTGGCGGCCAAGTACCAGGACCGCCAGCTTGCCGCCGCCGTGGTCGCGGCGCCGGCGTTCCGGCTGGTCTCCATGCTCGGTCCCGGACGGCCGCTGCATTTCCTCGCCCCCCTTCTGCAGAACTTCGTGCGGAACTGGGATCTGCGCGTCGCATACAGCGACGCCGACGAGGCGAGCCGTTCCGTGCACTATCCGTGGGCGCCCACCGACGCGATCATCTCGTTTTTCGATCTCATTTCCTTTACCCGCACGAGGCTGCATGATATCCGGTGTCCGGTTCTCATTCTTCACGGCAGGGCCGAGCAGACTGTCGCACCGGAGAGCGCCAAGCTGGTTTTCGGCGAAATAGCGACCTCGCCCGGGGACAAAAAGCTCGTCTGGCTCGAGCGTTCGGGGCACCAGATGTTCTGCGATTCGCACAGGGACGCCGCCGTCGAGGCCATCGTGAGCTATATAGGCTCGATCACCGGGGGCGGCGAACCGTAGCTTTCTCCCCGGTTCCGGCTTGAGGGCGCCTCTGTTTATTGTCGTGAGTGCCGATTCCATCGCGCAACAAATAAATAGAGGCGCTCTTGAATCACACGCGGATTGTCTTTATTATAAGCGGGTTGAAACAGCTGTAATCAATCTGTAACCAAGAGCTTATGTACAAGAAGCATCGTATCGTTCTCTGCCTGCTTGCAATGGTTTCGCTGCTCCCGGCGGGCAACGTCGCCCTCGCGGCACAGCCCGCCGACGAACCGAAGGTCGTGTTCAACGAGCTTGGATTCGGGGGCGGCTACGCCTTCGGCTCCCTGAAGGATAACGACGATATCGAGGTCGTGCCGTTCTATCTCCGGGCGGGCTTCGATATCAGCCGCCTGGTCGGCATGCAGGGCCCCAATACCTTTCAGTTTTCCCTCGAGCCTTTCTACAACAGGATAACCGGTCCCGAGAAGGGCGAAGAGACCGGGCTCAACGTGTTTTTCCGCTACACGGTGCCGCTTGCCGGCAGGACCTCCATTTTCGGGGAGGTGGGCTCGGGACCGATGTACTTCAGTCTCGATACGGTCGAACAGGGCGAGGCCGGGTTCAATTTCCTCAACCAGTTCGGCATAGGGCTCCGCCAGGAACTGGGCGACGGCATCGCCTTCAGCGCGGGCTACCGCTTCAGGCATATGTCCAACGCGGGCACCGACACCCCGAACAGGGGAATCAATTCAAACGCTTTCGTCGCCGGGATTTCCCTTCTCTACTGAGTCTGCCGCGTCGTCTTGGCCGTAATGTTGCAAGGAGTTTGCCGGTTCTTCACCGTTTCTCAACAGTGAGGAGCGTAGTTTGCCTCTGGACGGCCCGTCCAGAGGCCGCAACTGCAACACATTTCCGGTATGACGATGAGCCATCGCCTTGTCCGCCGCATTGCGGCGCCCGCCTTCCGCCTGCTTGCCCTGATCGTTTTTTTCCTGACCGGCGCCTGTTCGGGAATCGTTTCCGGCAACCGTCCGTCGGGACTCTCCCGGCCTCCGCGCTATGTTTTCCTTTTCATCGGCGACGGCATGGGCAGCGCGCAGATCAAGCTTGCCGAGCTCGTCCGCGGGGAAAAGCCCCCGCTGGCAATGACCGCCTTTCCGGTTTCCGGAACGGCTTCGACACATGCCGCCAACCGCCGGATTACGGGTTCGGCCGCAGCGGGAACCGCCCTGGCGACCGGACGGAAGACGACAATCGGCACGATCGCCATGAGTGCGGACCGTTCGGCCGATCTCGAGAGTGTGGCTGAACTGGCCCGGAAACGGGGAATGCGCGTCGGCATCGTCAGCAACGTCAGCATCGATCACGCAACCCCGGCATGTTTTTACGCCCATGCGGCCAGCCGGGACAGCTACGCCGAGATCGCCCCGCAGATGGCTTCAAGCGGCTTCGACTATTTCGGCGGCGGCTTTGCGAAGGGGGCGCTCGACGACGGCCGGCCGGCCGGTCCGCTGCTCCGGACCATGGAGGACAGCGGCTATACGGTCGTCGGGGACCGCAGGGGACTCGAAAACGCCGTCAGGGGGAAAAAATACTGGGCGTACGGCGACTATGGCCGTTCCGGCGCGCTCGGGTATCGCATAGACGGCGGAGGCGATCGTCTCAGGCTTGCGGATTTCGTCCGCGCCGGCATCAGGCTGCTCGACGGCGAACGGGGGTTTTTCATGATGGTGGAAGGCGGCAAGATCGACTGGGCGTGCCATGCCAACGATGCCGCGACGACGGCGCGCGAGGTCGAGGACTTCGACGAAGCGCTCGGGGCAGCCCTTTCGTTTTACCGCCGTCATCCCGCGGAGACCCTGATCGTGGTGACCGCGGACCACGAATGCGGCGGACTTTCCCTCGGCAATGCCGCCGGGGGTTACAGCCTGCATCCTGAACTGCTGCGTCATCAGAAGGTATCCTTCGAGGTTTTTTCCGGCAAGGTTCGCCGCTGGGCGGGGCTGGGGAACGTCTCGTTTTCGATGGCCCTCGACAGTGCGAAAGCATATTTCGGCCTCGGAGACGTTTCGCTCGATTCCCTGCTCGCGCTGTCGCCGCGGGAGCGGACTATGCTGATGAAGGCCTACCGGGCCAGCATGAGCGGCGGAAGCGGCGGTTCCGGCTACGGTCCGGGCGATCCCCTGACGGAGGGCCTCGTTTCGACGCTCAACAGCAAGGCGGGCATCGGCTGGGCGAGCGAGGCGCACACGGCGGTCCCGGTGCCGGTCTTCGCCATCGGAAGCGGCGCGCACGAGTTCTGCGGAGTCTACGACAATACCGATATCGCGAAAAAGATCATCCTTATCGCGGCTCTGCGGGACTGAGCGTTTTTTTCAGAAACATTGACGGCAGGGCTTACTTCGCAAGGGAATAGTTGTTAGCTTTCCCTGTAAGCCGCCTGCCCCGGCCGGCGGCTGAAGAAAAACCGTTTTCAAAACAGCGTCGAGGGACACCGCAGGGATAACGCGCCGTCTGCGTTTCGCGCCGGATGCAGCAAGCACATCCGGGCTTCCGCTCCATCGCGTCCCGGGCCGGCCGCGATGGGCTTTTCAGGGTGACCCCGGCATTTCTCCGGAGGACAGTCATGGCTGATATGTCGACCACATACATGGGGTTGAAGCTTAAAAATCCGGTTATCGCCGCCAGTTCCGGCATGACCGAGTCGGCGGAACAGGTCAGGAAGCTTGCCGAGGCGGGCGCGGGCGCGGTCGTTCTGAAATCCCTTTTCGAGGAGCAGATACGGAGTGAAGCCGGCTACGAGATCAGCGCCAACGAACAGAACTACTACTACGGCCAGGCGGAGGATTACATCCGCTCCTACACGAGGGGCAACGATATACGCCAGTACCTCGATCTTATCACCGAGTGCCGCGATGCCGTCGATATACCGGTTATCGCAAGCATCAACTGCGTCTCTTCCTCCGAATGGACGGAGTTCGCCTCCCAGGTGCAGCGGGCCGGCGCCGACGCACTGGAGCTGAACCTCTTCACGCTGCCTTCTGATCCCATGCGCGAAGGGCGGATGAACGAACAGGTCTATCTCGATGTGCTCGAAAAAGTGACGAAAGCGGTCAGCATTCCCGTTGCGGCCAAGATAAGCCACTATTTTTCCGGACTCGCCAATATGGCACAGAAGATTGCCGCGACCGGTGTCGGCGGCCTGGTCATGTTCAACAGATTCTATGCTCCCGATATCGATATCGAGACCATGGAAATAAAAAGCGCGAACGTCCTGAGCACGCCCGAGGAGCTGGCGACCTCGCTGCGCTGGATCGCGCTGCTTTCCTCCCGGGTTCCCTGCGACATCGCCGCATCCACGGGCATCCACGACTCAGCCGGCCTTGTCAAGCAACTGCTGGCCGGGGCGAAAGCGGGCCAGATCGCATCGTTGCTCTACCGCAAGGGCCTCGGTTCGATCGCCGCGATGCTCGACGAACTGGAGGCCTACATGGAACGCCACGATTTCGTGAGCCTCGACAAGCTCATCGGACGAGCGGCTTTCGGGCGTGCGGAAAACCCCGCAGCCTACGAGCGGGTCCAGTTCATGAAGTATTTCGGGGGTCTCGCCTGAACATGCCTCATCACCTTTCAATCCAGCTGAACGTTTTACCATGACGCATTCCGATCCGAACTGCATTTTCTGCAAGATCGTCAGGGGCGACATCCCTGCCGATATCGTCTATCGCGACGAGCACGTGCTCGCCTTCAGGGATATCAATCCGGTCACCCCGGAACACTTCCTGATCATCCCGCTCAAACACATCGCTTCGCTGAACGAGCTGGACCACTCCGATACGGTCACGGCGGGCCATATCCTGCAGGCCGCGCCGGTGGTCGCCAGGAAAGCCGGTATCTTCGATTCCGGATACCGGCTCGTATTCAATACGGGTCCGGACTCCCTGCAGAGCGTTTTCCACATCCATGGCCATCTGATAGGCGGAGAGAGAATGGGATGGCCGCCGTTTCCGGGCAAGGCCATCGAGCACGGCTGAATCAGTTGGCGGTTATCAGCGGCCGGTTGGTAAAATGTTCGTTTTGATCTTGAGGTAATCCCATGGATACATACAAAGATCCTTTCGGTGTTGTCAGGCAGCTGCGGCTTTCCGATGGAGAGATCGGCTACTATTCGCTTGCGGCGCTCGAAGAGGCCGCGGGGGTTGGCGTATCCCGGTTTCCGAAAACCCTGAAGGTGCTGCTGGAGTCGGTTCTGCGCAACGTGGACGGCTACTCGGTGCACAGTGAGGATGTGCTGAGGGTCGCCGGGTGGACGCCGGGCAAGAGGAGCGGCGCCGAGTTTCCTTTCAAGCCTGCAAGGGTCGTGCTGCAGGATTTTACCGGAGTTCCCTCCATCGTCGACCTCGCCGCGCTGAGGGACGCCTGTCGCCACATGGGCGGGAATCCTTCCGCAATCAATCCCCTCGTGCCCTGCGACCTGGTGATCGATCATTCGCTGCAGGTCGATCACTACGGTTCCGTCGATGCGTTCCGCAAAAACCTCGAAAAGGAATTTCAGCGGAACAGGGAGCGCTATGAATTCCTGAAATGGGGCCAGCAGGCTTTCGGCAACTTTCGTGTCGTGCCTCCCGGCACAGGCATCGTCCATCAGGTCAATCTGGAGCATCTCGCCACCGTCGTGCGAAACGAAAACGGCCTGGCCTTTCCCGACTCGCTTGTCGGCACCGACAGCCACACGACAATGATAAACGGTCTCGGCGTGGTCGGCTGGGGCGTCGGGGGCATAGAGGCCGAGGCGGTCATGCTCGGCCAGCCGCTCTACATGCTGTTGCCGGAAGTTGTCGGTTTCAGGTTGACGGGGGGCCTTTCCGGGCATGCGGGCGCCACGGATCTCGTGCTGAGGATCACCGAGATGCTGCGCGCCGAAGGGGTTGTCGGAGCTTTCGTCGAGTTCTTCGGACCCGGACTGCAGGGGCTTTCGCTGCCCGACCGTGCGACCGTCGCGAACATGTCCCCGGAGTACGGCGCCACCATGGGGTATTTCCCCGTCGACGACGTGACGATCGGCTATCTCGAGGCGACCGGCCGGGGAGAGCATGCCGAACTTGCCGAGCTTTACTCCAGGGAGCAGGGCCTCTGGCACGATGCGGGACACGAACCGGTTTTCAGCAGGATGCTGGAACTCGACCTCGAAAGCGTGACGCCTTCGATCGCCGGACCGAAACGCCCGCAGGACAGAATCGATCTCGACTCCGCGAGGCGGCAGTGGCTGCGGGATCTCGAAACCGTATACGGTCGCCAGGGGGTCGAGGGCGCCAGCGCCATGACCTCGGAAGGCGGTGTCGCGGCCCGGGATACGGCCGATCCAGGAAGGAACGGCGTGCAGGCGATTATCGACGGCGAGCCCTGCACGCTGCGCCACGGTTCGGTCGTCATCGCCGCCATCACCTCCTGTACCAACACCAGCAATCCGAAAGTGCTGATTGCCGCAGCTCTTCTCGCACGGGCCGCGAGGAAAAGGGGGCTGAAGGTGAAGCCGTGGGTGAAAACCTCCTTCGCTCCGGGTTCCAGGGTGGTTGTCGACTATCTTGCCGCGGGCGGTCTGATGGAGGATCTCGAGGCGCTCGGCTTCGCGAACGTGGGGTTCGGCTGCACGACCTGCATCGGCAATTCAGGGCCGCTTCCCGGTCCGGTCGCCGAGGCGGTAGGAAAGGGGAAGCTGGTAGTTGCCGGCGTGCTCTCGGGGAACAGGAATTTCGAAGGCCGAATAAACCCTCTCGTCAAGGCGAACTACCTGGCAAGCCCGTTGCTCGTCGTGGCCTACGCGCTTGCCGGCACCATGGCCGTCGACATGCGCCTCGAACCCCTCGGCAGGGACGCCTCCGGCGCCCAGGTATTCCTCCGGGATATCCTGCCCGACGAGAATGAGGTCGAAAGGCTCGCCTCGAAGCTTGTCCGGGAGGAGTTTTTCGTCCGGCGATACGCCGAGGTGCATCGGGGCACGGAGGAGTGGCGGGCCATACGCTCTTCCGGCGGAGAACGTTACGAGTGGGACCCGGCTTCCGACTACATCCGCCGGCCCCCGTTTTTCGAGGGCCTCGACCCCGAACCGGCGCCGCTTCGGCCGATCAGGGGCGCGCGCGTGCTCGCGCTCTTCGGCGACAGCGTCACGACCGACCATATCAGTCCCGCCGGAGCAATTCTTCCCGGACAGCCCGCCGGAAAATACCTGCTCCAACGCGGGGTCGAACCTCCGGATTTCAACAGTTTCGGTTCCCGTCGCGGCAACCACGAGGTGATGATGCGCGGCACCTTCGACAATATCAGGGTGCGCAACCTGCTCGCTCCCGGTACCGAAGGCGGCTTCACCACCTGTTTCGTTACGGGGGGTGACGGCGGTCCGGCCGTCATGACCATCTTCGACGCCGCCATGCGCTACCGCGAGAACGCCACCTCTCTCGTCGTCATAGCGGGCCGGGACTACGGCATGGGCAGCAGCCGTGACTGGGCGGCGAAAGGCACCTTCATGCTCGGCGTGCGGGCGGTCATCGCCGAAAGCTTCGAGCGGATCCATCGATCCAATCTCGTCGGCATGGGCGTGCTTCCCCTGCAGTTTCTTTCCGGGGAATCGGCCTCTTCGCTCGGCATCGACGGCAGCGAAACGTTCGATATCGTGATCGGCGACCCACCTGAACCGGGAGCCCCCGTCAGGGTGAACGCCTCATCCCCCGGCGGCCCGCCGAAAACCTTCGAAGTGCTCTGCAGGCTCGATTCCCCGATCGAAGTGGAATACTATCGCAACGGCGGAATACTGCACACCGTGCTTCGAAATATTCTCCGGACCTGACGCCCGCCATTTCGGAAAAATTTTTTTCGAAGGAAAATTTTTTATATTTGTTTTCTGTTATTCGTATTTAATCTAAATAAGTTTTCAGGCGAAGGAGCAGGGTTGGTTGATATGCTGTTATCGGAACTCAAGGTTGGCGACAAGGCCGAAGTTGAAGGCCTGCTCGCGGAAAGCGCGGTCAGGAGACGGATACTCGATATGGGGCTGGTGAAGGGAACGCGCTTCAAGGTGCTTCGCGTGGCCCCGCTCGGAGATCCCGTGGAAATTTTTTTCAAGGGGATGTACCTTTCACTCCGCAAGAACGAGGCGGCGGGTGTGCTCGTTCACAAAATCGGGGAAACGGGCGACGGTTCGCCGATGGGCGGCGCCGGACGGCGCCGGTGGAGGTTCGGGAGCTGACCTATGGCGGCTGTGAAGGAGATACGCGTCGCCCTTGCGGGAAATCCCAACTGCGGCAAGTCTTCGCTCTTCAACGGCCTTACCGGTTCCCACCAGAAAGTCGGCAACTTTTCGGGCGTGACGATCGAGAAGCACGAAGGGTATGCCGATTACCGTAATTACAGGATCAGGTTCGTCGATCTCCCCGGCACCTACTCGCTGACACCCTATTCCCCCGAAGAGCTGGTTACGAGGAAGTATCTCATCGAGGAGTCTCCCGACATCGTCGTCAACGTTCTCGAAGGGCCGAACATAGAACGAAACCTCCTGCTCACCACGCAGCTCATGGAGATGGAGGTCGATCTGCTGGTTGCGCTCAACATGCACGACGAAGTGGTCGCACGGGGGATCGAGATAGACGTCAAGCAGCTGCAGCGGTTGCTCGGATGCCACATCATTCCTACTTCGGCGAAAAAAAAGCAGGGGTTCGAAGCCCTGCTCGATCATATCGTCCGCGTCCACGAGGGCGATATCGAGATCAGGAAAAACAAGCTCGGGTTCCGTCAGGAAATCCAGAACGCCATCGACGGGATCGCCGAACTGCTTTCAGGCGAGCAGGCTCTTTCGGACTACAATCTCCACTGGCTGGCCGTCAAGCTGCTGGAAAACGATCGCGAAGTCTACAGCCTGGTCAAGGAATATCCTGTCTGGGTGAAGGTCGAGATCGCCCTGCAGCAGGCCATCAGGGAGGCCGAAGCGGTATACAAAAGCGATCCGGAGATCGTCATTACCGAAGACCGCTACGCCTTCATCCGCGGAGCCATGCAGGAGTGCGTCAGGATGCCCCAGGAGGGGAAGGCCTCGCTGACCGACCGTATCGACCGGATCGTGCTCAATCGGGTGCTGGGACTGCCGATCTTCTTCTTTATCGTCTGGCTGATCTTCCACATGACCTTCACGCTCGGCACGCCGCTCATGGAAGGGCTCGATTTCCTTTTCGGAAGTCTCGCCGCCGCCGTTAGTCCGCATCTGCCGAACGATACCCTGCGTTCCGTCGTCGTCGACGGCATCATCGCCGGAGTCGGGGGCGTGCTGATCTTTCTTCCCAACATCTTGCTGCTCTTTCTGGGCCTTTCCTTTCTCGAGGCCTCGGGTTACATGGCTCGAGCGGCATTCGTGGTCGACAAGGTCATGCACCGTTTCGGGCTTCACGGGAAGTCCTTCATTCCCATGATCACCGGTTTCGGCTGCTCGATTCCGGCGATCATGGCGACCCGGACGCTCAAGAGCCGTTCGGACCGGCTGGCGACCATCATGATCATACCGTTCATGAGCTGCGGCGCGAAACTGCCGGTCTATATACTGCTGGCGGGAGCGTTCTTCGAACCGGCCGTGGCCGCGAACGTGATGTTCGGCATCTACATGCTCGGTGTGGTCATCGGGCTCGTTTCGGCCCTCGTCATGAAGAAAACCCTGCTGAAAAGCGATTCCGAGCCCTTCGTCATGGAGTTGCCGCCCTACCGCTGGCCTACCCTCGGATCGGTATTCCTGCAGTCGAACATCAAGGCGATGATGTATGTGCGCAAGGCCGGAACGGTCATTCTGCTCGCCGTGCTCCTGATCTGGTTCGTCAGCAACTATCCGAGGAATCCGGCCATAGACGCCGCGCTTGAACGACAGATAGAGACTATAGAACTCGCTGACGCACCGGCAGCGGAAAAAGAGACGGCGATCGTCGAGGCCGAACATCTCGCCAACGCCGGCCAGCTCGAGTATTCGATCGCCGGAAAGGCGGGAAAGCTGATGGAGCCGCTGATCAGGCCGCTCGGCTTCGACTGGCGCATAGGGGTTGCACTGGTGACGGGACTGGCGGCGAAGGAGGTGGTCGTCTCGACGATGGGCACGATCTATTCGCTCGGCGAGGCTGACGAGACCTCGCCGGAACTGAAAACCATTCTCAGGAACGACCCGGCGTTCGATCAGGCGACCGCGCTCAGCCTGATGGTGTTCGTGCTGCTCTACATACCGTGTGTGGCGGCGATAGGCGTCATGAAAAAAGAGGTCGGCAACTGGCAGGCGATTCTGTTCTACTCGGTCTACGCCATGAGCGTGGCGTGGGTGTTTTCCTTCCTCACCTACCGCCTCGCGCAGCTGCTGCTGTAGAGCTTTTCGGCTCCCGCTGTTTATTTCTTACGCAATCTGATTCTGCGCCGGTCCCGACGGGCGGCGACCCCGG
>Ga0272443_10002456_pt1 | contig 23681 bp, 16 predicted proteins | sample SSMAcet12_FD_193581 | JGI IMG/M metagenome (GOLD analysis project Ga0272443, IMG submission 193581) | Marine sediment archaeal communities from Little Sippewissett salt marsh, Falmouth, MA, United States - SSM-Acet-12 | ecosystem: Environmental > Aquatic > Marine > Wetlands > Sediment ...
ACCGCCGGCCAGGACAGCCGCCCACCCAGCCATCCGTAGCCGCTGCCGCAAATCTATCCTAAACCATCTCAGCATTGCACTTGCACCTTTGCCAGAAGGCCTGCTTCATTTCATATGCACACCGAGATTATCGGCCAACCGGGCATCCAAAGGCAAACCGATCGTCCCGTGAACAGCTATCGGGCGTCCGCACCCCCGTACCCTGTCGAACCAATATGAATTAAGTGACAAGTTAATGGCCTTAAACAGAAAGCAGTATTCAGAAAAACATACCAGGTGCTCGTGAAAACCAACGGTCCGGACCTCATCGCGCGCTGCCCGCCAACCGATACATCACACACGTGCGACCTCGATACCGCTACGTCATTCGCTCTGGCAACGCTCGGACGGAGCGGGAGGCCGGTTCTCCGAAGCGCAAATTCCAAATACAAGGCACAGTCCTGATGACGGACAAGGAATGTTATCGGCTCGGCATGTCAGCCTTCAGCGCGGGAGACGACGAGCGGGCGATCGCGTTGCTCACTCGACTGGCAGCCGACCGGAATGACCAACGAGCCACCCTCTGCCGACACTACCTCGGGCGGGCACATTATCGGCTCGGCATTCGTTGCTTCGAGACGGCCCGTTACAGCGATGCTGCCAGGCATTTTCAGAAAGCCGCCTCCCTGAAGGAAGCCGGCGAAAGCCTGATCGGTACGCCCTCCGCCGGCCCGAACCCGTCCGCGACGGCTCCGTTATCCGTCGCCCAGCTCGAACGTACGATCCAGGCGGAGCCGGAGAACGTCCGCATTCGTATCCAGCTCGCCCTTGCCCACTACCGGGAGGGTCATGCCGAAAAGGCTGCCGCGACGCTGCGAGAGGGTCTCGATTATCCGACACCGCACGCGGATCTGCATTATGAACTCGGCGTGCTGGCCGTTGCCGACGAGGACTACCTCGAAGCGCAACGCGCGTTCGAGCGCGCGATCCTGGCTGACCCGCGCCACACGCCTGCCCACGAACGGCTCGCGCAACTGGCCAGCCTCAACCACGACGCCGATCGCGCGCTGACGTTGCTCGAACGCGCCCATGTACTCGAACCGCATAACGCCCGCATCGCACTTCAGTTGAGCGTGCTCGCTCAAGGTGCATCAGTAGCAGGTCGACCCGCACACATACGCTGGCAGGACCCCAGCCGCCCCGCCCCACTGGACGAGGCCGACCTCGACCGGCTCACACGCGCGATTACGGCCGAACCCGATTTCGTCGAGGCGTTCCTTTCGCTGCCGGAGACCGAGGTGGACCGCGAGGTCTTTTCGATGCTGGCCGCCATTCTCCAGCGCGCCCTTCGCGCGCACCCGGTATACGCCGACCTCCACTGCCACTGCGGCGCGGTCTACCTGCGCCTCGGCCGGCCGCTCGACGCGATCCACCACACGGAGCGTGCGGTGGCCATCAATCCGCGCTACGTCGACGCGCTGGTCCAGCTCGCCCGCCTCTACGGGCAAACCGAACAGTGGGTGATGGCCGTCGAACGTCTCGAACAGGCGATCCGTGCCGGTGCCGACTACCCGGACGTGCACGCGCTGCTCGGCGAGCTCTGTACCGCCGGCGGTCAGCGGGACCGTGCACAAGCCGCTTACCGCCGGGCGCATGAACTGAGTTGCGCGCGTGTGTCCGCGCGCGGTTCGCAGAAGATCCTGTCTGCCTGATCGAGGGGATGGAAACTGATGTCGTACCTGCTTGAAATCCTGGGCCGAGGGTGGCCCAGCCGGCTGTCCGACGCGTTCGGCGACAAGTTGAAACGCGTCTTGTCCGACACCGTTCCGGCGCTCGCCCGCCATCTCGACGTCGCGCCGGAGGAACCCGCCCTCCACCTCGAGCTCGGCCTCGCGCACCTGGCCGCACATGACCTGTACCAGGCGCGAAGCCACCTTGCGGCCGCTGCCGATCTTGAACCCGACCGCCCGCTCGTTCACATCGCCTTCGCCTGCTGCCTCGAAGCGCTCGGCCTGCTCAGTGCGGCCGTCGAGAAACTCGAGGCTGCTGCCGCACTGGAACCCGACGACTCCGTCACCCACTTCGCACTGGGCTACTGCCATGAACGACAAGGGGATACAACGAAAGCTCTCTCCTGTTACCGTCGTGCTCTGGAACTCGATGCGGGTTTCCGCAATGCCCGCGAGCGTATCGCAGCCATCCACCTGCACGGCCATCGACTCGCCGAAGCGATCGGACAATACGAACACCTGCTCGTTGACGACCCCGGCGACGTCGATCTCCACCTGGCATTGGCGAACCTCTACCTCCGCGAGGGCAACGCTCACCGGGCCATCCATTCCTTCGAGGACGCCTTGCTCATCGAGCCGGATAACGAGCAGGCACAGAACGACATCGTCGACGCTCTCGAACAGGCCGGCCTGATTTTCGAAGCGATCGGGCAGCTCCAGTCGCAGACCGTCGACCCGGCAGCACCGGCCGAGCTGTTCGTGCGGCTCGGCGACCTGTACGGCCGCGCAGGCCAAAGCGATCTGGCCATCGAGGCCTATCTGATCGCCATCGAACGGCACCCCGGCTATCTCGAAGCGATGGTCAAGGTCGGCACGCAATACCTGCGTCTCAACCAGCCCGATGAGGCGGCCCGATGGTTCAGCCGGGCGATCGAAGTCAACGATCGGCTCCTGCTGGGCTATGCCGGTCTGGCCGTCGCCCAACTGGCAGCGGGTCAGCAAACGGAGGCGGCAGCCAGCATCGACCTGGCCTCGAACATCGAGCCCAACAGTACCCTGCTGTATAGCGAGATGGCCCGGCTCCACCTTCAGAGCGCCCTCCAGGAGGAAATCCATCACCACCTGCACAACGTGCCCGGCAGTTCCCCGGAAGTCGCCGGCCCGCCGGAAAACCCGGCGGACGCGCTGATCGACCAGCAGGTCGACCGCCACTACCAGCTGGCGACCGAGCATCCGAACCATCCCGACGTGCATTATCGCCTCGGGCTGCTGCTGCGCCAGCGCGGTTCGCTCCAGGAAGCCATCGCCCATTTCCGACAGGCCGTTCAGATCAACCCCGCCTACACGAAGGCACTGATCAAGCTCGGACTGGCCCTGTATGAAGCCGGCGATAACGACCAGGCCATCGCCGCCCTGTCCCAGGCGCTCGAACTGCACCCGGACTACGTCGATCTGCACTATCGACTTGGCGTGATTTTCGCCAACCGCCACGAGTTCGACCTGGCACTGGAGCACTTCGGCCAGACCGTGGAGCTTTGCCCGGACAATCTCGACTTCCGCGAGAATCTGGCCATCGCCCTGGAGAACATGGGCATGCTCGACCGTGCCAGGCTCATGTGGCGGCGCATCTGCGAGATGGCGCCGGCCTCTGAACATGCCCGGCGTGCGGTAAAAGCCCTCGGGCCGGAATGATGGCATTGTACCCGCCAAACACTTCCAGAATGGGGACCTTTTGTACCGCAGTCCTGCGAGCCGACTAGCAGTTTCTTGCGGACGCGGCGGCGTCGGAAATCGCGACCGGCTTACGTGTGCAGTTCGACGACGTCCCGGTCGGCCAGCACATGCGAGGCGTGGACCTGTTGCCCGTCGAAGACACGGTCGCCCCAGACACGCGCGTATTTGAGACGCTCGGCGACGTCCTTGTGGACCTCGCGCGCCAGCTCGCCCACGGTCGTGCCCGACGGTAGCACGAAGGGTTTTTCCATGTCGGCCGGCTTGCCAGGCAACTTCGTATAGACGCGAATCACATCGAGCATCTCGAAAAGCCGCCGTGTCATCGCCTCGAATCCCTCTCCCGTCACCGCGGAGACCGGTAGCATCGGCGGCGGCCCCGTACGCAGTTCACGCAACACCTCAAGATTCTCCGCGCTGCCTGGAAGGTCTACCTTCGTGCAGAGGATCAACCCATGGGGCCCCACATCCATTTCGTCATTCTCGTCCCCGCTGCCCTGCCTGTCCTGTGCGTCGAACGTGATCTCCCTCTCGCGCAGCAGTACCAACAGCGTATCGATGTCCTCGAGCACGGACGCGGAACAGGCGTCCACCACGAGAGCCAGAACATCGCCGTTGCGCAGCGCGTTGATCATACCCGGCGGCATGTGGTCAGCCGTCACGGGCGGCAGGTCGACCAGCTCGATCGGAGCGTCCTCGTAATAGATCATACCGGGTACCGGAACCGGCGTGCCAAAAGGGAAGTCCGTAATCTTGACGGGTGCCTTCGACAGTGCCCCCAGAATCGAAGACTTGCCGCTGTTGGGCAGTCCGAAGAGCAACACCTGGCCGGCCCCCTGCTTTTCGATGTGGTAGGGGTCGGCTTGCGCCCCCTTCTTGCGGACGGTCGGCGCGGCCCGCAACTCGCTGATGCGCCGCTTAAGGTCCGCCTGTTTTTTCTCGCTCGCCTTGTGCTTGGGGATGACGCGCAGCATCTCTTCAAGAGCGGCCAGCTTCTCGCCGGTCGTTCGGGCCTGCCGATACTTCCGATCGGCCTCGAAATATTCCGGAGTCAGGTTCAGCGCCATGGCGTCATTTTAACACAAGCGGAGCAGGCATCCGAGCCGCGATCGTGAGGGTGCGGATTTTTGGGGTTGTCGAACGACGCTTCCTTACGGGCACGGTTCGCAATGAGTTATCGCGACCCTCTCAGGCGGCGGTTTGCGGTTGCACATCCCGCACCGGGGTGTCTCGCCGCAGCAGGTATACGACGGTGCACAGGGCAACGAAGCCCAGTTCGATCCCACCCAGCAGGAACATGTAGCGGACGACCGCGCCGGTGCCGAAACCATAACTGTGCAGGCCAATGCCCAGCACGTAGTTGACACCGACGTAGGTCATGATGATCAACCAGAAGGCGGCGACGCTCTTGGCAGCCGTGGCGAATGGACCGTGCATCGCGGCGAAAAGGACGCAGGCGACCACGCCGGCTGCCAGTCCGGTCAATTCCAGCGTGCTCCACGGACCCATCTGGCGCAGAAGGATAGCCACGAGCAGTACGCCCAAAAACGTCGCCAGGCCGTAAACCCAGGGGGGCACGCTATCGCGCGGTGCACGGAAGTGCAGAATGGCCAGATAACCCAGCAGTGCGATGAGTGACCAGACTTCCTTGGGATCCCAACCCCAGTAGCGTCCCCATGAGGACGCAGCCCACATCGAACCCGTGAAGACACCCGCAGCCAGCAGAATACAGCCGGCATGCAGATACCAAGTGTGCAGGCCGTCGATCAGGTCGGTCCAGCGCATGCGTTGCGGAACGGCAGCCATGACGACAAGCTGGGCGTGCGCGATGAGAGCAGCCAGGGCGAGCACGGCATAGGAGGCCATGATGACGGGCACGTGGATGGACATCCAGACGGTGTCCAGCAGCACGGGAGGGATGGGACGAATGAATCCATCGAGCGGCAGGGTCTCGGCCAGAAAGAGCGTCAGCGCCCCTACGAACGAGGCCGTCAGGGGGACGAATCTGTCGCGCCGCAAGAGCATCGAGCCGATACCGAAAACCGCCGCCCCCCAACTCAAAAACAGCAGTGATTCGTACATGTTGGCCGCGGGAATTCGACCGGCGATCGTCCACCTCAGTAACAGACCGTAGCTTAAAACGAAAAGACCCACGATCATGACGATGACAGCCGCTACCTTGAACAGTCGGTGCGCGGTCAGCGAGGCCGCGCCGGCCAACAGCGCGCCGACGGCCATCGTTATCCAGGCGATTCGAAAGGGGTCGAGGCGGTTGTAGTACACTTCGAGGGAGATTTTCCGCGGGTTCGGCCGATGTGCGGCCGGCAGCCGTTCGAGAGCATCAACGAGTGCGCTCGCGGCGCTGACGAAGGCGGCGTTGTCGTCGGCCAGAAAGCTTTCGCGCAGCCCGTTCCAGGCGCGGACGGCCGCCGCCAGCTCCGGAGCGTCCGGATCGGGCGCGTCTGTCAGCGGCCGCCACTTGTCAAATGGGTGGACTGGATCGGGCACGGGCCGGATAACGTCGTTGTTCAAAACGCGGCGCAGAAGTAGCAATGTGGTGTTGATCTCGCCGACCTTGGCTTCGAGCGGGTCGAGCCCGTGATCGGGCGGGCGGTCGGCCATCGCGTCGAGCAGCGCATGGAAACGGTGATTGGCTGCCAGCTCGTTGTATGAAAACCGAGCGCGGTCGGCCGGCAAGCCGATCTCGGCACGCAGCTCAGCGTTGCCGATCCGCACAAGGCGCGCGTCCTGATAATTGACCGGGTCGAATGTCCAGGCGAGCAGCCAGAGCACCGGGTCACGTCCCTCGAACATGGTCCGGCCCGTGATCGACTCGACCGTGTCGCGCGCGAGCGTGTCGAGAGGCATCCATCGTCCGTCATGCTGGACAACGATGGAGCGAACCGCATCGACGTCGATCGAAGCAGGCAGCGACGATGTTGCCGGCGAAGTCAGGACGGCGAACGACAGGATCGTCCAGCACATGAATCCGTAGGTCATGGGCGATTATCCTGTTGCCTGCCCTTGGGCGTGGTCGGGCATCCTGTCTGTACAGGGTGACATCCCTGTCCGCCGGTTAATAACACGAGTTGCGGCCGTCCAAACCAATCCGGCGACCAAGCCGACGTAGCCGGCAAACGCGAACGGCTTGCCGGGGTCCCAGGCAACGGACAGAAAGCTGACCCAGCGGTCTGAGGCGGTGTCCTTCCGGTAGCTTGACTGGAAAAAGGTGTAGCCGCCGTGCTTGGCTGGGTGGTTCATGCTTATGACGCAATGCCGCTGTCGGCCGGTGCCCGGATCCTGAAAGGTTACGCTACTTTCATAGGAACGGGGGCGTTGGGTACCAGTGTAGTAACCAACGTGAAACCGATCGAGCCTGACCTGGAAGTCGAGGGGCAAACTTTTGTTACGGTAGATGAGCTCGTAGCGCGTGTCTCCGATGGGCAAATTGCGGCTGGCGTTCTTGGTCAGCCAGATCAGCTCGGACCGGCCGGGTGCTGTGACACTGAGCTGCACGGCGGTCACGGCCGACTCGTCGTGCGGGTCGGCCGGTGCTGCGGTCTGTTCGAATCGCGCGCGGTCGAAGTGCCGGGCCGCTTCGAACCGAATCTCCGGCCAGGGAGTGTCGATCGGTTCGCCGATCGGTATCGAGCGGGTAACGGGTGGGCCGTCGAGCGGGTTGAATCGCACGTGCAGGGGCGCATCGGGTGCCCCGAACAGCTCGATAAGCGGTCTGCGTGCCGGCGCGTCGGGCGTCTCAAAGACGATTTTGACCGTCGGCGTTGACCCGTCATGCATCGCGTGCAGATCGGGAAACCGCGCGAAGGCCATCTGGCGCCACGTGCCTTCCGGGCCCGTGATCTCGACCTCGATGGCCGGGTTGGCGGGCCGGGAGGGATCGTCGCGTATTTGCCGGTCATCGTCGACCACGGCGTGGTCGATGACGCGGACGACCCGCGCCTTCAGGCCGGTATCACCCAGTACCACGGCCTCATCCGCGCATGCATCGAGGGGAAAGGAGAACGTCCGGTCCTCAAACGTGAAATGAACCTCGCCGGACGCGGCGGTTTGGGTCGCCGGGGGCTCGGCGAGTCGCTGCGCGAGGGACTGTGCATCGTCCAGCCAGTGATAGACAACGTTGACGCCGGCGTGCCCAGCCGGTTGGTTGGCGAAGATCCAGTGGCGCCTCGAAGCCTCCGCCGTCGACAGGATGATCTCGACGGCTGGCTGCGCCGATGGCGCATCATTGACGACGCGTTGGACCGGTGTGGCGGCCGGCAGATAGCTGATAACGCGGAGGCTGAGGTCCCCAAGCTGCAACGACGGGCCGTCGAAGGAGGTCCCCTGCCGATGGCGACGCAGCGCGTGTGGATCGAGTTCGACCTCGGCCTGCCGATCTGTGGCCGGCTCACGAAGGACAACCTGTTCGATGGGCAGGAGAAAACGGCTGGCCGTCTGTTCTTCTGCCAATCCCAAATGACCGTCCGTCGCCCAGCGCTTCGTGACGTACGCACCCAGAACAACGACAATGACTGACAGGTGGGTTATCACCAGGCCGCTTTGCCGAGCGGACCAGGGCCAGCGCGCCAAGACGGCAGCCAGCGACGCGGCGGCCAAAAGAGCGAGAATCCCTTGAAACCACCAGGACGCGTAAAAGACAGCCAAGGCCTGCGGTGTCCCGTGGGTCGCTTCATAGACAGTCGCGCAGGCCATCGCCAGCATGAGCAGCAACAGCACCACGCCACCCAGCCACGCAGAGCCTGCCGCCCGAAGAAAGCCCCGACATCCGTTCACGCGAGTGATCCTGTCGCTTCGTTCCGGCCGTGCCCCAGGGATTCCCCCACCGCTTTCAGCAACGCCGCCATGTGCAACGATAGCGCTCTGCGACCTCACCGTCAAACCCCACTCCGCAATGCGGCCCCCCTGCCCTGGATGCGCCTCGTTTGCGGGCGCTCTCTTGGCAAAGGCTTCAGCACGACTCGAGATAATTGCCAATGCGACGGATGCGCATAGGATAAAATACAGGTCGGCCGAGCAACGTACGATTTCAACAAGACATCTCAGGAGCATTCGACGATGCGCAACACACCATGGTTGGTCCGAAGCACTGGAATGTGTTTGGCGGCTCTACTGTTCTGGTCCGTGCCCTGGGCATCCGCCGATCAGGCGCCATCCTCGGCACCGGAGTCCGTCCACCCGACAGAATGCTCGTCAGCCGAAACCGGGAACGGGAAGGCGTTCTGGCAGGGAAAAGTCGAAAAAGCCTCTGTTACGCAGCACTCCGTCACTGTCGCAGGACATTCGATCGACTACCGCGCGACGGCTGCCGAAATGCCGATGACCGACGAGGAAGGCGAGCTCAAAGCGACGGTTTTCTTCGTGGCCTACGAACGACTCGCACCACCCGAAGCGGAGGCTGCCCCCCTTCAAAATCAGCCGTCCACACCCGACGAGGGCCAAACACTTGCGCAGGTCGATCCCGCGAAGCGGCCGCTCATGTTCCTGTTCAACGGCGGGCCGGGTGCGGCCTCGGTCTGGCTCCACTTGGGGGCGGCCGGTCCCCGCCGTGTCGACTTGGAGGCGAACGGCTTCCCGCCGAAGCCGCCCTTCCGCCTGATCGACAATCCACATACATGGCTGGACGCTTGTGACCTGGTTTTCATCGATCCCGTCGGCACGGGCTACTCGCGGCCGGCTGAAGGGCAGGAGCGCTCGGACTTTTACGGTGTTCAGCAGGATATCGAGTGGGTGGCCGAGTTCATCCGCCTGTACATCACAACGTACAAACGATGGGTGTCGCCGCTGTACGTGAGCGGCGAAAGTTACGGCACTACGCGGGCGGCAGGACTGTCAGAACATCTTTTCGAGCGGCACGGTATCGCGCTGAACGGCATCGTCCTGGTCTCGTCGGTGCTCGATTTCCGCACGATCGTCCCGACGGGCAACAACGACCTGCCCTACGTCCTCTTTCTGCCAACGTATACGGCCATCGCCTGGTACCATGGCCGGCTCTCTCCCGATTTGCAGCACGATCTCGATGCGACCACACGGGAAGTCCAGCAGTGGGCGCGAGAGGTATACAACGTCGCCCTGGCCAAAGGCGACACGCTGCCGCCAGACGAGCGAGCCGAGGTCGTCCGTCAACTCGCCCGCTACACCGCCCTGCCACCCGAGCTGATCGACCGGGCCGAACTCCGTATCGAACCGGGCACGTTCCGCAAGCACCTGCTGGCTGACCGGCGGCAGGTTGTCGGACGCTTCGACGGGCGCGTCACCGGTAAGGACCCTGACCCCCTGAACGATAAACCCGACTACGACCCGAGCCTGACCACCTATTTCGCAGCTTACAGTTCGACCTTCAACGACTACGTCCGACGAACGCTCAAGTACGAAAGCACGCTGCCCTACGAGGTCCTCTCAAGGATGGTTTGGCCGTGGGACTATGGCACCGACGGACAGCAGGGCTACCTGAATGTGGCCGACGCTCTGCGGAACACCATCATCCAAAATCCCACCATGCAGGTTCTGGTCACAAGCGGCTACTACGATCTGGCTACGCCTTTTGCCGCGACCGACCACACGATCGACCGACTCCTGCTCGGCGACGATCTGCGTAGAAATATCCGGCACACCTATTACGAGGCAGGCCACATGCTCTATCACCCCGCAGCCGGCTTGTCGCAACTGAAGGCCGAAGTAATAGCGCTGATCAAGTCAGCCAAAACATTCTGATATGATATACTGATCGGCTCGCGGTCTGCCGTAACGCCCAGTGTGATACCGCCATGCTTTCAAAGACAAAGAGCGAGTGGCAGCTAAATCGGCCGCCACGCGCTCTCAGTCACTCTGCGTTTCCTGCGCTGCCTGATGGGTTTCGCAATACGGAGAGATTGCTAAAAGGCCCCCAGCGTTACCCAGCCGGCCCAGAGATGCGCGATAACGTCATGGGCAACCTTCCACGAGCAACCGAACTGCATCATCCCGACACCGGCAGCGATCACCACAAACAATGCTTTCTTCACCGGTCACCTCCTTCCTGAAAACTGAACCTTCTGATCCGAACAGTTACAAACATTTGACCTTGGCAAAGATCATTTTCTCTTCACAAAAACTCTATCATGTTCAATGGCGCGGTGAATCTAATATCAAGCCCTGCGTCTGTCAATACAGTTATTGGCCTTTATCGGGCAAAAAATAAAACCCGAACCTAAGGTTTGCGACGCCCCCGCTGTCTGGGATGATGGTGAAGTAGCGTCAAAAATGCTTTTTCTGTAACTCAGACACCGCAAGTCCATGACGGTTTTCCGTCAATAACTCAATGCGATTCACCATCCTCAGAAAAACCATCACTGCAGGCTGGTGATGCTCACCCACGAGTCTAGGGAGGTTGACTCGATTCCCTCGCCCCTCTCATCCGTTGCGATCTTTCCTGCTGAAAGTGCTACGGCCCATCCGCGGGTCTCGCACTAACCCGGCCTGTATCAGCGATAGTTTGTGCGACCGCCCCCCACCAGTCGGCTTCGTTTCCATCGCCTGGGAAATCATTGTGGCCGCACGTGTATTCGCGGTACTTCGCTTCCGGCACGAGGGCTCGCAAATGGCGGCCATGATGGATCGGGAGAGTCTCATCGAGCGTGCCGTGGCCGATGAGAATCGGACAGTCGAGTTGCACGATGACCCGGTCGTTACGGAACGGGTGACGACACAAAAACTCTGGCGCAAGATATTGCGAAGCCATCGAAACTGCACTGATGAAGGTGCTTTCGAGGATCAACGCCGCCGGCCGGCGGACCGTCGCCAGATCGCACGCCACCCCCCCGCCGAGCGATCGACCATGAAACACGATGCGGTCGGCGTCCACTTCCGGCCGGGCCGCGAGCCATTCATAAAATCGCTCGTTGTCTTCCCGAATCGCCCGCTGCGAAGGCCAACCCTCCGCCACACCGTAACCTCGGTACTCGGGCAGCATCACGGAAACGCCAAGCCGGTGGTAGTCAGCCACAATATGGTCCTGGTAGTCGATGACCTCCGCGTTGCCGTGAAAGAACATCACGGCCGGTGCGGGTACCATAGGGCTGGCCGAGGGGGCGGGCAGGAACCATGCCTCGCTGGATCCCTGAGGCGTGTCAATCCGGACAACGATGGTCGCCTCGGCCGCCGGACCGGTGAGCGGTCGTGGCAGCGGTTCCTGAGGGGCATCGGCCGGGAAGAGGAGCCAATCCTGATAAAAAAACAGGACCCCACACCAGAGGACATACAAGGCGGCGATCCCGCCCAGCCAACGCACCCACCATAGCCGACGACGACGCTGGGGGCCCCCCGATGCGTCGGCCGCCCTCGCGGCTTCCGCGTTAGCCATGTGCCCGTTCGTTCTTTCCATTCGTCGACTCACCTACGGATTCCGAGCTGGATGCCTACCAACAGCACGGTATCTTTAACCGCGCCGTTGGCCGGGTGCAAACTCCCCCTCTCACCGCATTGTCCCCCCCCGGCCGCTCTCTAAGGTTTCACCCGGAACCGGTACGATCGTACTTGTCATAGTTGGCCGTTCCTTCTATGATGCGAGATCTTGTGAGCCCCGGATGGGGCTTGTGCGTTCCCCGAACAGTCTCGAACAGGAAAGGACAGGCATAGGCGATGGCCAAGCTCAACAACGCGCATCTTTTCACTTCCGAATCCGTCTCGCAGGGGCACCCCGACAAGGTGGCCGACCAAATTTCGGACGCCATCCTGGACAGCCTTATCAAGCATGACTCGAACGCGCGCGTGGCCGTCGAGACGCTCGTCACAACCGGCTTGGCTGTCGTTGCCGGCGAGGTGACCGTGCATAACACAGCCGCGTCTCTCGCGCTGGCCAACGTCGAGGATACCGTTCGTGAGACGATCCGCGACATCGGCTACGACGACCCGGCGGCCGGCTTTGATCACCGCAGCTGCAGCGTCGTCCGTACGATCCATTCGCAATCGCCGGACATCAGCCAGGGGGTCACCCGGCGCAAGGGCAAGGAGCAGGGTGCCGGCGACCAGGGGCTCATGTTCGGCTACGCCTGCCGCGAGACGAAGGCCCTCATGCCGCTGCCGATCCACCTCGCGCACCGGCTCGTGGGCCGGCTGACGCAATTGCGCGATGACGGTGCGATAAAGTGGCTCCGGCCCGACAGCAAGAGCCAGGTGACGGTCCGCTACGAGAACGGCGTACCGACCCGCCTCGACACGGTCGTCATCTCGACGCAGCACACCGAGGATGTCGTCGACCGTACGGGCAACCTCTCCAAGGACGCGCGCAAGAAGGTCATCGACAAGGTCATCCGCCCGGTCGTCCAGGAAGAGTGCCCGGACCTGTGGCGAACCGGCATCACGTTCCACGTCAACCCGACGGGGCGGTTCGTCGTCGGCGGGCCACACGGGGACACGGGCGTCACCGGCCGCAAGATCATCGTGGACACCTACGGCGGGCGCGGACGGCACGGTGGCGGGGCTTTCAGCGGCAAGGACCCGAGCAAGGTGGATCGATCGGCCACCTACATGGGCCGGTACATCGCCAAGAATGTGGTAGCCGCACGCCTGGCCGACGAGTGCGAAGTGCAGTTGGCCTACGCCATCGGCGTCGCCGAGCCCGTCAGCGTTCATGTCCAGACGTTCGGTACCGGCCGGGTTGCCGACAGCGACATTGCCCGGCTCATCCGCGACCATTTCCCGCTCACGCCGCGCGGGATCATCACGCACCTGAAGCTGCTGCGGCCAGTCTATCGCGAGACCGCTCGCAACGGTCACTTCGGCCAGAGCGGCCCCGGCTTCACCTGGGAGCGAACGGATGTAGCCGCCAAGCTCAAAAAGGCCGCAGCCAAGTGGATGAAGTGATGCGGCTGCGGGCCAAAGCAGCCTAGCGATTCAAGAAGACCCCAATACACGACCCCTCTTATGGACAGGGTGATCGGGCGGCAGTTGCCGTCCGACGCCCCCTTTGCATTTCGCCGGCCGTTTGATGCGCCCTGCCTGACGGGAAACGGGTCACAAGGTCGGAATATGGGGTCTTCATTCAGACAGCTCGCGATTTGCCCGCCGATGGAACATCCACAATTTTCACAGGTCACGTGATCGCTACACTCAGCATTTATTTACCCTCCTTTTCTGCGATGCTCAAGCAAGGGGTTCAGAGATCGTAGTGATAGGCTCGCGAGGGGGTTCAATTAAATACTCATTCCAGAACATGGGATGAATCACAAGATCGTCCTTCTGGCTGAACTTCGGGGCTGAGTGAGCGAAAGAAAACTGTAGTTTCCAGTTGACCTTGCCGGATGCTGGCTGATCATGGTACTTTTTTTGCACATATTTTCCTAGGAAGCCTGCTTCATACAATAGTTGTAGCATTTCTATTGCATCATCGGAACTCCGTGCAGAGCCACTCTTCGTGGCGATTCCCTGGATGCGCTCGACTGCATCTCGGTAACGCAATGCGGCACTTGACCCTGCGAATTCCGCCATGATCTGACCAATGTGTGGGCAACGTAGCGAGTATTCATTGAGTACGCGTAACGCTGCCTCACCCGTCGAGGCCGACACCCCTTCATAGATATCTCTGCGTGTAAATGTACCTGCGTCTGCATCACGCTTCAAGGCGGAGTTTCTTATGGCCTGAAGGCAAAATAGGACGTCACGGGGTGTGTACTGGGAGTGCAGCATGATGTAGTTGAATGGTGGTAACGGACGCTGCCAGTAATCGGGGACGAACATATCATCCGGGAATACCTGGTGAAGCACATTTTCCGCATCCTGAATAAATTGGCCATGCTTGCGAAGGTTCAGGGCAATTGCAATGCGCCGCGCAACCATATTCTTTAGTGCAGGTGAGTTCCAGCGCAAAGGGATATACCCTTGGGTCTTCTTGTCACGGTTATAAAAGGAGGGGTCATCTACGACAATTGTCGGTAACATACACTTCACATCGACTGGCATTTGTTCATAGGTTGCCCTTAGAAGCCTGATAGCTTCGATCAGTCCATGTGCGAATGCTTTAACCATGTCAAAGGGGGCACGTTCTACCCAGGGGTCGAGATCATCAAAGATAACAATTGCACCTTTGTGTGCCTGAAGCACCTCAAAAAGACCTCGTTCGGTGTCAAGATAGTGCTTCGTAGTCGGGAAATAGTCCGGTATATCAGCCGCGGGGGAGGTCTTCAGGAAGTCGTCGATGTGGTTCCGGCAGTACTCAGCAATATGGAGGATCGTAATTTTTCCAGCATGCGGTATCTCCTTATGACTCTCAAAAAGTTCAAGAAAGTCTTTACAATGTTGCAGTTTCGCGCTGTGAGTTGGGTCACTCCAGGCAGGCCCAATGGCGCCAGAACTCCTTATGGCCGACATGAGACGAATACCAATGAACAATCTCCATATGTTGCGAAGCAGAATGGTTGGTGTTACCTCGCAAACGTTCTGAACAGCCTTGATATGACTGAAGAACTGATTCTGATCTAGGCCGTCAAGGCTAATATCTTGAACAGGGCAGGCAAGAGTCTTTCCATGCTCAACGTATCCAAGACGAAGCGCTGTCTTGCCAGACCCTTTGCGGCCGACAATAAGGGATGCGTGACCCTTGGTCAGCTGAGTATACACCCTCGTTGTGACGAAACCCTTGCTTCTGGTGAGAAAGTCCTTCTCGTCCTCAGCAACATTGCACTCAAAGTTTAGGCGAGCTATTTTTCCCATGTGGCGCCCCTATGTGGCACTTGTGACCTATAGCGATACGATGATGTTGGTCGGTTAGGATTACCAACCGGCAAAAGTGCTGAGTGTACACCTGCTATGGTAGTATGATCGTTCATAAGCCCATGCCTCGTTCGCCATAGTCGGATAAGTCAACATTTCCGACATTGAAAACGCGAACTGCTGGCCGAAGCCCGTAGGGCGGGCTTTTCCCCTCCAATGGATCGCAAAGTCTGCTTGCGAAGGCTACGAAAATGACCGCCCTGCGAAAATGCTGCCGACCGAAAATGACACTTTCGGATGCGTTCTCAAGTCTCCTCAGCAAAACCGCATGGGGCCGTCTAGGAGACTGGGTTCACATTATCCATGTAACTCCCAGCGTGTCAAGGGCCAAGTGACGACACGGTACTCTATGTAGACAATAGGTAGGACTGTGCCTGAGGGTTAATTCGAGCCGCGACCGTGAGGGAGCTGTTTTTATGGATTGGCGAATACCGCTTCCCTACGGGCGCGGCTCGGGAAACGTTACCACAAACCCGCTTACAGCCCACTCACCGCTCGATCACCGGGAACTCGGTGACGCGCAGCCGCGTGGAGCCGTAGGGGATCAGGTCGAGCTCGACGGTCGGCTGATCGCTGGCCGCGGGGCTGGTCGGCGTCTCGCCGGCCGAGTTCTGCTCGAGCTCCCAGGCAGGAATCCGTCGGCCCTTCACCTTGAGAACGACCGGTGCGTCGGCCGTCTCGAACGGCACCATCCCGACAGGCCGCGTGATCGTCGTGATCGACGCCTCCGGGTCGCCCGGGTCGATCAGCAGCCCGAAGTTCCACGGCGTGGTCGGCTCGATCTGCCAGTCCTTGCTCGGGTACTTCTCCGAGTGGCTGGCCAGCGCCGTCCACTTCTCGCCGATCCGTAACGAAAAATAGAGCGGGCCGCGCAGGATCGAGACCGCGTCGTTGTACCGCCTTTCGGTCCGCAACCGCATCGGCAGCACAAGCTCGACCCGCGTGCCCGGCTGCCACATGCGATCCACGACCGCGAAGGTACCCGGTTGGGGCGAGATTTCCTGGTCATCAACCTTCAGCGTCGCGTCCTCGGCCCAGTGGGGGATGCGCAGGTGCAGGGGAAACTTTACCGGCTCGCGCGAATCGATCGTCAGGCGGATCCGCCCGTCAAACGGGTAATCCGTCCGCTGGACGATCGTCACTTCCTGGCCGTCGGCCACGTCGGCCGTCACCCGGCTCGGACCGTAGGCGATGGCCGCCAACCCCTGATCGTGCGTGGCCATCCACATGTGTGCGACAAACTTCGGCCAACCCTGATGCATGTTGGCCGTACAGCAGCCGTAGTGCGGCTCCAACCCGTAGATGTTGGCCCAGTCGCTGTTGTTCGTCCAGTTGCGCTTCGCGACGGAGACGAGAACCTGGTTGGCCTGCTGGTCATACTGGTGCGCCCAGCAGTCGGCCATCCACGTTCCCGGGTTGGCATTGTACGCCAGCATCTCAAGCCGGTCCGCAAAGGCGACGTCGCCCAGGGCGGCCATCAGCTTCTCCAGCGAGAACATGAACTCGACGACCGCGCAGTGCTCGGTCCCCTGCGTCGGCGAGAGGCCGGCCAGATGCTCGTCGCCGGAAAACCGGCCGGCTACCTGACCGTGATACCGGTCGAGGTTGGCCAGCCCCGTCAGCGTCGCCTGCCGATCCTTGTCCTGGCCCGACACCTGCGACCAGATGCCGGGGTACTTGACGGCCATCCCAAGATTCACGACATGCGAGTTGTGCTGGAATCCCTGGTTGGCATAGTCGATCCGGTCCCGGTGCGGGAACTCGATGAAAAAGCCTCCCCAGTCGTAACTGTTTTCGTGGATGGTACGGGCCGTCTCAATGACCCACGGCTCGCCCGTACGCCGGAACAACCAGAGGGCTGTCACGGCGTGCTCCATCGCCCGCACACCGCGCCACTTGTCGTCCGGCCAATCGGGTGGATTCTCATGGAGGTAACGGAAATACTTCTCGATCACGTTGAGAGCGCGGGCGTCGCCGGTCACCTCGTGATACTGTGCGAGCACCTTGCAGGCGACCGCCAGAGGCCAGCGGTCATCGTTCTTCGGCGGACCGAACCAGCCGTTCGGCTGGGCACTGGCCAGGATCGGCTCGATCCAGCGCTCGACCTTGGCGATGAGCCGGGGGTCCTCCAGCAAGTACGCCAGCGGCACGAGCCCGTCAAGGTAGTAGGGACCGCGCTCCCACGCCTCCCCCTCGTCGCTGTGCCAGGCCGAATCGCGCAGGCTCGGCCAGAATTCGTCGATGTGACCGGTCAGCCCGGCGCCCTGGATCGCTAGTTGGTCTTTCAACCAGCCTTCCGGTTTGACCGTGCCCAGCGGCAGCGCGGCGTAAGCCGCCGGAGCAAGTGGCTCGCGATTCACGCGATAATGTCTGTTGGCGGTCTGGGCCAGGGCTGTCGGAGCCAGCAGAGCCAGCAACGCGAGGATCCCAAGCGATTCGACACGAAGCATCGAGGACCTCCTTTGGGGGATGGCAGCTCACGATTCACCGGCCGGCTACCCTACCGTCTGGTTTGCATCAATTCCAGCCTTCACGGGCCGGGCAACGACCGATAGAAAACTCAAGTCACACCATTACGAGCCGATAAAAGGGCGTGGCCTGCGTGCCATTGATACAAGCGTCTCCTTACAGGTCCGATAGTAACCGAGACCGTCCGAGAAAAAGGGTGGGCGAAACCGAACCTGGCCTCCGCGAATCGCTGCGGCTTTCACGTGAAACATACTGATGCACTATTGTCGCCAACACGTTGGGCCTAACCGTTCCCAGACCGCCGGCTGGAAAAGTGCGCTCCCTGTGCGAGGCAGGGGTCGACCGCTCGCCCCGATCGCAGGTGCGCTGTTCGTCATTCTGGTAATCCCCGCGACGGTCGAGGCAACCGACGGCCTGGAACCCATCGGCGTCAGTACGCAAGCGCGGATGCGCGGCGGAGCGGACGTGGCCGTCGGCGATTCGGCTCTGTCGCAGATTGACAACCCCGCTACGCTATCCCTTTCCCCGCGGGACGTCTACGCGGTCGATGTGGCCAGTCAACTGGCCATCGTCGACGCCCCCTGGCGCGGCCCGATCGACTCGGACAGCTCGGATCACAGGCTTATTCACCTGCACAACGCGGGTATCGCCCTGCCCATCAACGAGCGGCTTACCGCCGGCTTGGCGGTCCATTCCAAGTGCGGCCTGGGAACCAGTTTCAAGATGCGGCACCTCATGATCCCACATATGAGACGGCGAGTCGGCTCGGACATGAAGGACATCGCCGTCCATCTGAACCTGGCCTACAAAATCACTGACAAGCTGTCCGTCGGCGTGGGCGGGCGGGCAGAGGTGGCCACCTCCAGGTTCAGCCTCGTGTTGGGACCGGCGGATGTGGACTTCGGCCGCGGCTACGCTTACGGGGGCGGGTTTCAGCTCGGTATGCACTATCAGGCACGCGAGGATCTGGCCTTCGGTCTGGGGTACCGCTCGCCCACCTGGTTCGGGGATCTGTCCGGCGGCAGTGCGAAAGCGTCGGTGCTGGGCATGCTGCCGGTACCGCTCGGCAGCGCCGCGATCGATGAGCTGCGCCTTGCCCAAAAAGTCGCCGGCGGCGTCGCCTGGGACGTGACCGATTGGCTGAAACTGATCGGCGAGGTCCGCTGGATCAACTACAGGAACACGAGCTTCCACTCGACGACCATCGCCACCGACGGCCTGATCAACCTGCGCTATCCGTTCCCGATGGGCTACCGCGATCAGTGGGCATTTATATTCGGCCAGGAATACAAGCTCGACGAGCACTGGACGCTCGGCACAGGCTACCATTACGCGACAAATCCCATCCCCCCCGCACACATGGTCCCGATATGCTCGGTACCGACAAGCCATCACTTCACGGTCGGCCTGCGCTATGAGACCGAGCGGTGGTGGGTTGGCGGCGGGTACATCCTGGCGTTCCGCGAGTCGGTCAAAGGCCCCGGCTACAGTCGCATTCCTCTGGGAATCGACTACGGCCTGAGCAGCATGGCTCAGACGCACCACAGCATTTCAATGGGATTCGGGATCCGATTCTGAAAAATTTTTTTGTGTATCTGCAGTGATTTTTTGCGGCCGGTGCGTTCCTCACACAATAACGTTTGCGTCCGATAAATATGCAGCGTGCGCCGGCCGACAAGAGCCGTATTAAAGAAACAACGTGACATAAAATACCGATTCACGTTCATCATGGATTCGCAAATAAAACCCCACCTGTATTGCGGCACCCTTTCTATTTTCAACAACCGGCCCATTCCCATGCCCATCAAGCAAGAGAAAAACGACGGATGATTGCCTACTTTTCCCGGCCGCCTCACTTTTTGCCCCCTGTCAAGACAGGAAGTTGGTAATCCCAACCTCGATATTCCCGCGCAATTTCTGCGCGGGTGACGCAACGTCACTCTGCAATCAAGAAGTTCGACTTTTTTATCTAGTGTAAATGATCTGGCACAGAAAACTAAAAAAGTATTGATTAGCCGCCCTACACTCAGTATGATGACGGCTCGCCATCGCGATGGAACGCGAGAAGCATTTCGCAATACCGACCTCACGCGACAAGGACGTCGAGACATGGGCGCGCAGGCCGCCGTCGAGTGCGCAATGCCGTAACAGGTGCGAACTGGCAGTACTGGTTCACAGGAACGTTACTATGAATAACAACGCGACGAACCGCCACATGCACAACAGCTTGCTTGACAGGGGATGCCGTCTTCTGGATCGCATTTACGAGGCGTTTCCACGCGACCCTAAAGGGATCTCGGCCACGATGGCCAAACTGCTGCAGGAACTGTGCCGGATACGCCGGGAGATGCCACGCGAACAGTGGGAGTGCTTCTGCAAAGAGATCGTCCCCAACCACGCACTGGCCGAGTTGATCCGCGAAGATCCCTTCACGCTCCATAGCATCCGCAAGCCGCGCGGATATCCCGGCGACGCAATGCTGCTCGATTACATTTACGGCCTTCGGCCGGCCGAAGCGACGCGGCTCGGCCGGTCCATTTTCGATTTTACGACGAACACGCCACCTTCCCGTGCCGTCCGCGAGCGGGCGCGGATCATCGCGGGGATCATCGACCGTGTCGCCGGCGAGCGGGACGGACTGCGCGTCCTGTCGATCGCCTGCGGCCACCTCCGCGAGGCCGAGTTGTCCCACACTGTTCAGAACGGCAGGGTCGCCGAGTACATCGCCTTCGATCAGGATTCCGAGAGCCTCGCTTACGTGCGCAAGCATTTCAGCGGCAGGAACGTGCGGGTGGTTCGCGGTTCGGTCGGCGAACTGCTTTTGGGCCGGCTGCGCAATTTCGGCCAGTTCGATTTCGTCTATGCGGCCGGTCTCTACGACTACCTCTCGCAGAAATTGGCGACCCGCCTGACGACGTGGATGTTCAACGCGACCCGCGACGGCGGGATCACACTACTGACAAATTTCCTACCGGAGACGGCCGGTGCCGGCTACATGGAAGCGTTCATGGAGTGGAATCTCATCTACCGAAATGCCAACGAGCTCCTCGATACGGCCAGTCGAGTTCCGGCGCACCGGATCGCAGACCGGAAAACCTACGTGGAAGACAATGGCATGATCGTTTTCGTCGAGCTGCGCAAGGTCCACCAGCGGTTGCCGACCATCGGACGCCCCTGTCAGCCGGCTGCGCATCCCCGGCCTGGCCACAACGGCGTTAAGCGCAAAGGCGAATCGTTGATTTCGTAAACGAAAGCGACCGACCGACTATCCGATGGGGCGAAAAAGGTCCAGCTCCCCAGTCCCTGTATCGCCAGAGTTAGAAAGCTACGCCCGCTTCCCCGGATCACGTTTTCTGCCTCCTGCCTGAATATCAGCCGAGGCCCTCCACGTGCCATCCGTCGCGGTATTGCCGACGGAGATACTTGTTGGCCTCCGGCTTGTTGGTGAAATTCAAGCCCTTGGCATCCCAGATCAGTTGCTCCTGCGGGAAACGGTTGATGACAGTGCCCATCAGGACGCTTTCGGTCAATGGGCCGGAGTATGAAAACGGCGTTGTGGTTTTGCCTTTGCCGAGACAGGCATCGATGAACTGATGATAGTGGTCCCGGTCACCGCCCTCGATCGGTCCGACCTGTTTGCGGAACTCCTCAAGAACACCTTGCAGATCATCGGCAGGCAGAAGCTGAGGCATGCCGCCGTGTGGCAGCAGCATGTACCCTTTCTCACCCACAAACATCGTACCGTCGCCGGGGAGGTCCTTACTCTGATCGATCGGCCAACTGCTTTTGGCATCCACCGGCCCGGTGTCATACCAGAAATAGTCGATGTCGCCGGTCGTGTACTTCGTGCCGGGGAAACGGTACTGGACCTTGTTGTTGGGGGAAAAAGTTTCCTCATACGGCGGACTTCGATGGCTCATGACCCATTTCGGCGAGGTCAGCTCCAGGGCCGTGAACACGCCGTCCATCATGTGGCCGCCCATGTCGCCGTGTGCGCCCCCGCCGAAGTCTTGCCAGCGCCGCCACCACCGCGTGTGGTAGAGGTCGGTCACATAGGGCCGTTCCGGGGCCACGCCCAGCCAGAGATCCCAATCGAGGTTGTCGGGCACCTCGTCCACACGGTCGGGTCGGCGCCGCATCGGTGGATCGGTGAAATCTCCCGTGTAGTGGAACCTCACGATATCCCACGAGTGCGCCTCCTTGATCTTGCCTATGACTCCATACTGGATCATGGCGACGGCCGTGCGGTAGGTGGCGTGCGAGTGCGTCTGGACGCCCATCTGCGTAACCAGTTCGGGGTTTTTTGCGGCTTCCTCGGCGAGTCGGCGAGATTCGTAGATGCTGTGCGTGAGGGGCTTCTGGCAGTAGACATGCTTGCCCATCCGCATCGCCGTATACGCGATGGGCGCATGCACGTGGTTCGGTACCGCCGCATTAACCGAATCGATCCGGTCACCCTCCTTCTCGAGCATTTCGCGCCAATCACGGTACAGCTTGGCTTTCGGGTAGCGCTGAGCGGCTTGCTGCAGGTGGATCTGATCAACATCGCAAAGCGCCACGATTTCTATGTCCGGATGGGTGACGAACAGTTCCAGGTCTTGGGCTCCCCTCCTGGCTACACCGATGGCCGCATGCCGCAGCTTCCGTCCATTCTGGCCGTAGGCTTTACCCGAGAGCAGCAGTGGCCCCACAGCCCCGGCGATTGCGGCCTGCTTGATAAACGCGCGTCGTGTCGTTTTCGTCGTCATGATAAGATCCTTTCTGACGGCAAGACTGAAGTCTGTGGATTATTTCCCCGGGTATCGTGCGGCCATATTACTACCGGGTACCCTCTCCCGCCGATGGCACAGGCCGCTCCAGGGCCCAGTGGATCGCGTTGATCAGAAGGCGATGGAACGGGGCCTGCTGAAAATTCGTGGGATAGCCGAGCGATGTATAGAAAACGCGGCTGGAACCGCACATCCGCGTCCAGGCGATCGGTTCGGTTTTGTCGGCGGCCGAGCCGGTAAGCAGCACGGTGGCCGTCGTGTCGTTCAAAGGTTTGACGAGATACAGCGAGCCCTCGGCATGCCACTCATTCGGCTCGACTCCCTTCAGGATAGGATGCTCAGCCGTCTCAGGCACAACGGATACGTTCACGCCATCCGCTTCCCGTCCGTAGCCGCGGTTTTCACAGCCGAGCACTTCCGGGACGAACTCCCACCAGGATTCGTATCCATCGGGATTATCACCCCGGACCGAGAACGCGTGGTTGGCTGTTCGGATACCGATCAATGGCTTGCCGGTTTCGAGGTACTGGCGGATCAGCGCGAGTTGATCCGTAGAAAGCGCCCGCCGCCTGAAGAAGATGACCAACAAATCGGTCTCACGAAGCGCTTCAAGCCCCGGAAACCGGAATGCGTTCGGCTCGCCCTCGCCTTGGATCACCTTGGCGTGCAATCCATAATTCTTCCTGAGTGTGTCGGCGAAGACCGGGATGGACTTGTGAGCCTCGTAATTGTGCGGATCCTCACTGACAAGAAAGAGGATCCGATCACCACTCGTGCCTGGTTGCTGGTCTCCCACCTTGCTGGAGCCGATATCGCAGCCGCCGGGAGCCAGCAAACCAACAATACCCAACAGGATAAGAACAAGGGTGGATGCTCGCATTGTCGTGTCCTCTCAGCCTGATTTGGGTGAAAATACCGCCTTGGACGATTTTTTATACCTCATCCGGATCGCTTTTGTAAAGCCAAAGGCGGCATTCGTCTACCGTGCGGCTCATAAGGACGTACGCCACCCAACGGGTCCTGTCCACGTATGATGGCAGGCAATTGTGACTGCGCTGCGGAATCTCCGCCGGCAGATGACGGTAAGCTAAGGGAGTCAGCCGCCAGTTGACACGGGAGGAGCATTCGCTGCATTCGGCACGGATATCTTGGCCGGGTGTCGGGGGCAGCCTCCAGCACGAACACGAGAACAACCTTTTCGTTGTGGTTCACTTCAGCTTAAACTGGTAATCGACCA
>Ga0272443_10002457_pt1 | contig 23675 bp, 18 predicted proteins | sample SSMAcet12_FD_193581 | JGI IMG/M metagenome (GOLD analysis project Ga0272443, IMG submission 193581) | Marine sediment archaeal communities from Little Sippewissett salt marsh, Falmouth, MA, United States - SSM-Acet-12 | ecosystem: Environmental > Aquatic > Marine > Wetlands > Sediment ...
AGATCGTTATTTGACAACGAGAGATGTTGTTTTCCTGCCGTAGATGAGTGTTGAAAACTTTCTGTCATACACACTGCATAAGAATAGGAAGGAATTACTTCAGAGCCCTTTCTTGAATACTGTTGTGATGTGTTGTTGCTTTTAAGTGGCTATATTTTATGTTTTTAGGTTGACTTTTCTGCGTGCGGCAGCTCTGTGCGTCTCTCTGAGGCTTTTTCTATATCGCCCCCGTTTGAATGGTTTCGGGTGTGTTGACAACTTGTGGATAACATGTTGACTTCTGTTGTGAGATGATTTGATGGCTGGCTCAGGGCAGGGATAGTAAGGCAAAAAGTTCTATATTTGCACTCGGTTATTTTGTTTTACTATGACATTGACAGCGCAGGAGCGACTATGATGACTTTGCCCGAAGATATTATTGCTGAGAGAGCCAGAAAAATCAAGCTGCTTATTTCAGATAATGACGGTGTTTTTACTGACAACGGTGTCTATTATTCAGAACGCGGGGAGGAGCTTAAGCGTTATTCTATTCGGGACGGAATGGGGGTGGAGCGTCTCCTTGACGTATCGGTACAAACCGGTATCATGACCGGAGAGATTTCTCCAAATTTGAAAAAAAGAGCTGAAAAGCTTGGTATCGAGTATCTCTATCTTGGTGTCAAGGATAAGCTGTCAAAACTTGAAGATGTCCTTTTCGAAACCGGTTTGAAACTTGAAGAGCTGGCCTATATCGGAGACGATATCAATGATGTTCCGATCATGGAAGCGATAGCTGCTGAAGGCATTACCGCCTGTCCCGGCGACGCAACGACTTTTGTCCGGCCCTATGTTCATTTCCTCTGTAATGCTGCCGGAGGTAATGGGGCTTTTCGTGAATTTGCTGAATGGATTATCAGCATGAGGAGTGCATCCTGATTGTAATTTTATTCTAACGATAGAGAGATTTTTTTTCTTTTCAGCTGATTTTTTATGACAGAAGTTATTCTTGGTGGGCGTCCTGTAGGAGCGGGGTGCCGGGTCTTTGTGATTGCTGAAATCGGCATCAACCATAACGGTTCACTCGACATAGCCCGTCAGCTGATCGATGGAGCGGTCGAAGCGGGATGCGATGCGGTGAAATTTCAGAAGCGTACCCCGGAACTGTGCGTTCCCGAGGCCCAGCGTGATATCCTGCGTGATACGCCCTGGGGGAGAATGAAATATATCGAATATCGCTACCGTGTAGAGTTCGATGAAGCTTCCTACAGGGAGATTGATGCCTATTGTCATGAGAAGGGTATCCTCTGGTTTGCTTCATGTTGGGATGAAGAGGCGGTTGCATTCATCGAACGGTTTGATCCGCCCTGTTACAAGGCTGCTTCGGCATCTCTGACAGATCTTCCTCTTCTGCAGGAAACCCGTCGGACCGGTCGACCGATGATTCTATCAACAGGGATGTCGACCATGGAAGAAATTACGTCGACAATTGATGCGATAGGGCGCGACAATCTGTTGCTTGCCCATTCGAACTCCACCTATCCCTGTCCGGTAGAGGAGCTGAACCTTCGCATGATTCATTCGCTGCAGGAGATGTATCCAGATATTCCTGTCGGGTATTCCGGTCATGAGGTCGGTCTGGCTACCACCTGGGCGGCTGTTGCTCTCGGCGCGACGTTTATCGAACGACACGTGACTCTTGACCGTGCCATGTGGGGGTCGGATCAGGCCGCTTCTGTGGAGTTGGCAGGGCTCAAACGCCTCGTAACCAATATCCGCGATATTGAAAAGGCATTGGGCGATGGGGTCAAAAGGCTCTATCCCGGAGAAGAAGCCGCGCGCGCTAAACTCAGAAGGCGTTGATGATTTATTTTTTCGATGAGCTTCCTGGTGGTGACAACGATTTCGGGCGAAACATCGAGGCTGTAGATGACACATCGAAGAATTTGATGTTTACGTGTTGTCGATAGAAAGTACCTCCTTATACAACGTTTTTTGGCGTAGAGGAGCCTGCTCGCACTTGCTATATTGCTTTCTCTCCATTAAATTCACTCCGGATCCACCCGAATCCGTCACTGACGACCGACCAGCCGGTTTATGCATTGTAATCTGAATGCCCGTAAGCGGTCATGATGGATGTAGCTGTCTATTTTCAACTAATAAGATTGATAGAGTACCATGAGCGATACTACCCCGTCCAATATCCAGGAGTTTGAATATAAAGCTGAGATGAAGCAGCTTTTGAACCTTATTGTTCACTCGCTGTATACGCATCCCGAAATTTTTCTGAGAGAGCTTGTTTCCAACGCTTCCGATGCCATGAGCAAGGTGCGCTTTGCCCGTTTGACCGAAAGCGGTGAGGCTGTCGATGCAGAGGAACTTAAAATCTCAATATCTGTCGACAAGGAGACTCGGTCGTTTGTTATTGAAGATAACGGTGTCGGTATGACTGAAGAGGAGCTTATCGCCAATCTTGGTACGGTGGCGAAGTCCGGGACGCTCGGGTTTCTGCAGGCGATGAAAGAACAGCAGGCGGGCGGTCAGCTCGATGCGAACCTTATAGGACAGTTCGGTGTCGGTTTTTATTCGGTTTTTATGGTGACCGACGAAGTATGCGTGGAGACCCGTTCGGAGGGCTCAGATGCCTGCCGTTGGCGATCAACGGGAGAGGGGACCTATACCATCGAAAAAATTGACCGTTCCGAACGCGGTACCCGTATTTCGTTTACCCTCAAGGAGGATGCTGCTGAATTCGCCGAAGAATACCGCATTGAGAACATTATCAGGAAATATTCAAATTTTGTCGATTACCCGATCTATCTTGACGGCAAAAAGCTCAACAGCGTGACTGCTCTGTGGCAGAAGTCGAAAAGCGAGATGAAGGAGGAGGAAGTCAATGAGTTCTATAAATTTGTTTCCGTCGATTTTCAGGATCCGCTCGATTATCTCCATATCTCTGTTGAAGGTGTCGTGAGCTTCAAGGCGCTGCTCTTTCTTCCGAAGGAGGCTCCAATGGACATGCTCTATCAGCAGGGAGCGCTCGAGAACCACGGGCCGCAGCTCTATGTGCGCAAGGTGCTTATCCAGCACGAATGCAAGGACCTGCTTCCTGAATACCTGCGTTTCATCAGTGGCGTTGTCGATACCGAAGACCTGCCGCTTAATGTTTCTCGTGAAGTGGTGCAGTCCAGTCCGGTTATGTCCAAGATCCGCCAGATCCTTACCGGTAAGATTCTCTCCTGGTTCGAGCGCCTTTCCACTGAAGAGCCCGAGAAGTTTCGTCAGTTCTACAAGGCGTTTGGTCCTGTGATTAAAATCGGCCTTAATTCCGATTTTGCAAACCGTGATAAGCTTATCGAGCTGCTCCGTTTTGAAAGTACCAAGACAGAAGAAGGCCAGTATGTGACCCTCAGGGAGTACGTCGAGAGAATGGGTGACGAGCAGAAGGAGATCTACTATCTTTCCGGTGACAACCGTCGTCAGCTGCTTTCTCAGCCTAACCTTGAGTATTTCCAGAAAAAGGGGGTCGAGGTGCTGTTGCTGATCGATCCAGTGGATGTTTTCGTTATTCCATCGATCAACGAATATGATTCAAAACCCCTGAAATCAATCGAAAAGGCGGATATCGATTTTGCTTCTTCTGACGATGAGGAAAAAGAGTCGGTATCCGGCACTATGATCGAATCGCTCCTGAAGGTGTTCAAAGAGACTCTGGGAGAGCGGGTGGAGAGTGTTGTCGAATCCCATCGTCTTGTCAGCTCTCCGGTGACACTCGTCGGCGGAAGTGACGCGATGGACAGCCAGGTTGAAAAGATGCTGAAGATGATGAATAAGGACTCAGCGTCAGCCAAAAAGATTCTCGAAGTCAACCCTTCTCATCCCATTATCAGGAATCTTGCATCTCTCAGCATGCTCAACGAGCATGATCCGATGATCCGGACGGTTGCTGAGCAGCTCTATGAGGGCGCGTTGCTTCTTGAGGGAAACCTTGACAGTTCCGTTGACTTTGTTTCCAGAATGAACGAGCTTATCGAGGCTGCGACCCGATCATCACAAGTCTGACCTGAACCATGATTTGTCAACAAGTAACCGTTATACTATAAGTGAAAGGATTCAAGGGGATCACTGCGGCCGATGTGCTGGGTTTTCAGAAAAATGAGCTGACAGAGCATTATATATACAAGACCCTTGCCGGCCGTACCACGGGCATCAGGAATCGTCGTATTCTCTCCCAGATTGCCGATGATGAACTTCGTCATTACAATGTCTGGAAGTCCTATACCCGTCAGGATGTCGAACCGGGCAGGATGAGGATCTGGTTCTACACCATGATCAGCTCGTTACTTGGGCTGACCTTTGGACTCAAGCTGATGGAGAAGGCTGAAAAGTATGCCTATAGCGCTTATAAGGAGCTCCCTGAGTCTTTTCATGAGGCCCGGGCAATAGTAGAGGACGAGGAGGAGCACGAGCAGGCATTGCTCGGGATGCTCGATGAAGAGCGGCTTCGCTATACCGGGTCGATCGTTCTCGGCCTCAATGATGCTCTTGTCGAGCTGATGGGGGTTCTGGCGGGATTGACCTATGCCTTTCAAAACAGTCGCTTTGTTGCCCTGACCGGTGTTCTTACGGGTTTTGCTGCCGCGCTGTCAATGGCTGCCTCTGAATATCTGTCCACAAAGGCAGAGGCGGGCACAAAAAGCCCGCTGAGAGCTGCCTTGTATACCGGACTTGCCTACATTCTGACGGTTATTGTTATGATTTCACCCTTTCTTCTGGTTCCGTCGCTCTCTATCGCCCTTGCTCTGGCCTTTGGCGGTGCGGTATGTATTATCGCGCTTTTTAACCTCTATGTATCGGTTGCTCAGGACGTCAGTTTCAAAACGAGGTTTTTCGAAATGGTCGGCTTGAGTTTCGGGGTCGCATTGCTGAGTTTTCTGGCGGGGATGGCAGCTCGAGCTGTTTTTGGCATTGAGGTATGATCAGGAAATTTTTTCCCGGATCATTCTGAGCGTACATTCGGTTGCATTTTTTTTTGTCGTATTGACTTTTATGGCAACAGCTTCTTCCTGCAGGGAGAGGCTGTCCTGTTTTTCCATCTGCCGATAAAGGATCTCTATGCCGGCTTCTGACGCATCGGAAGCTTTACTGAGTCGGTTTATAACCCGTTTTTCAAGGGTCTGCAGCGGGGCGCTGCACTCAAGGATAACAGTGGGGCACTTTTTTTCCCTGGCGATGCGTAAAAACGGTTCTCTCTGGTTTGCGGTCATGAATGTCGCATCGACAATGACACTGTAGTGCTCGTTGATGCAGGTTTCTGCGATATTGAGCAGCCGGGCATAGGTTTGACGGGTCGAAGCTTCAGCGTAGATTGTTTTTTTATCTTCATCCCGGCTTTTCTGATTTGCGCTCAGTCCAAAGAGTCGTTTGCGCTCGACATCCGAGCGGCAGTGAACTGCGGGGATCAATGAGGAGAGTTCGGCTGCGAGGGTTGTTTTTCCGCTTCCCGAGACTCCTCTGGTCAGTATCAGAACCGGTTTGCGGAGTGTTGTGTAGTTTTCGGCGAGCGAGATAAACGAGAGATGCTCCTGATGTGTCAATGTTTTATCGCGGGCATCGTTTTCCTGCAGGAGGCGTATCGAGGTTACCTTGGCTCGCACCATTGCTCTGTATACCGCATAGAACCGAAGCACCTTCAGCCCGTCGTAATCTCCTGTGGCAGAGAGATAGGCGTTGAGAAATCTCCAGGCCAGTTCAGGGTGGCAACGGTGCTCCAGGTCCATGATAAAAAATGCTATTTCGCTGAACAGGTCAATAACGCTGAGTTCCGGATTGAACTCAATACAGTCAAAAATACAGATACCGCCGTTTCTCAGGACCATATTGCCGCTATGCATGTCTCCATGACATTGACGGACAAGCCCTTCGCGTTTGCGTTTTTCAAAGAGTAAAGAGCATTGTTCATGAGTTTTGACGGTCCACACTTTCAGCTTCTCGAGTCTTTCTGATTCATCATCCGAACAGTTGCCAGTCTCTATCCTTGAAAAGTTGTTGAGGACGGTTTGCAGGATCAGTGCCGGAGTTGCGTAGGGGGAACCTGGGGGGGAAGGCGAAAGTGCCTGATGAAAGCCGGAAACAATCTCACTGATCATGTCAATATGAGCGGGTGTGAGTCGATGTTCTTTCAGGAGCAGATCAAGCTCCATTGTCCGGTCGAACTCCAGCATCTGAACCGCATATTCCAGAACGTTTCCTTTGCCGCCTACCGTTATCAGTCCATTGTCTTCAGTGATGGGTAGCACGTCGAGATAGAGGTCAGGGCAGAGCCTTCTGTTGAGCCTCAGCTCTTCAAGGCAGAACTGCTTTCTTTTTTCAAGAGTCGAAAAGTCAAGAAATCCGAGATCAACCGGTTTTTTGACTTTGTAGGCATAGGTTCCTGTCAGAAACACCATGGAAATATGCGTTTCAACGACGGTGACCGACGCTACATCATGCGGGTAGGACCCGGGGTTCTGCAATGCGGTGAAGAGCATCTATGATCTGGTTGATAACGTTTAGAGCGCTTTGACAAGTGCTTTTCTGAAAGCTATGAAAAATTGATGAATTCTCTTCTGCTGTCGGTTTCTTGACGCCTGCAGGCGGTTTTGTTTCAGTTGCGTCTTCTGGCTTGAGCTGGCTCGAAGAGCTGTGGTTTTATCTTGAAAAATGTTGTAAATTAATCGTTTGTTACAATTTTTCCCGTCCGTTACCACAACAAGCAAATTCTGCGCTTTTCATGATACAGTTATCAAAAATCCTTTGTCCGACCGATTATTCAAAGACTTCGGATAAAGCGGTTCGCTACGCGATCGAGCTCGGTCGCAAAACAGGTGCCCATGTGCGTTTTCTGCATATTATGCAGCCGGAAAATATTGCTGAGAAGACAGCATACAGCTATGGAGTCGCTCCGCGTCAGGGAAAAGACGATGTCGTCACCGAGGAGTTCCGTCAGCTTCTGATGCAGGAAAAGAAGGAAGGGCTTTCAGCCGAAGTGCTTATTATCAGGGGAAATCCCTATGACGTGATTGTCGATCAGGTGTCTATATGGGGAGCCGATATGCTGATTATGGGTTCTCACGGCAGAACCGGACTGAACCGACTTCTTATGGGAAGCGTCGCTGAAGCTGTTTTTCATGCTGTCGATATTCCAGTTCTGCTCGTCAAGCAGGGCTCAAAGGAGAAGGCCTTCAAAGAGGGATAGGATATTGATATGCCGGTGATTCTGTTTTTCAACAATCAAGATCAAATGCGATGATTAACGATGGACTCATACTGCTTGCGGTAGGAATGGTGGTTGTTTTCCTTTTCCTGCTTCTTGTGACTTTACTGATCAAGTCGATGTCGTTCCTGCTCAGGGATTATGCTGCCAGAGAGCACAAAGAGCTTCTGGAGGCTGAAGCTGAAAAGCGAAGAAAGAAGAATGCCAAAAAAAACAAGCCCTCCATCTCAGCCCCTGCTGAAGATTCCGGGCGTCTGACAGCGGTGATTTCAGCCGCAGTTCATGCCCATACAAGCCGTTGAGGCTGTGCATAAAAGAAACGAGTATAGCATTTGAAATAACCCATAAATAAACTCTGAAAATGCCATGAAAAAAATAAAATTTATGGACGTCTCCTTCCGTGACGGGTTTCAGTCCTGTTATGGAGCAAGGGTCAAGACTGATGATTTTCTGCCTGTTCTTGAAGCTGCAGTCAATGCCGGGACGGATAACTTTGAAATCGGAGGCGGTGCGCGTTTCCAGAGCCTGTATTTCTATTGCCAGGAAGATGCTTTTGATATGATGGACCGTGCCCGTGAGGTTGTCGGTCCGGACATCAATCTTCAGACCCTCGCAAGAGGAGCCAATGTTGTCGGTCTGGTTTCCCAGTCCCGGGATATCATCGATCTTCATGCCCGCATGTTCAAGAAGCACGGCATCACAACGATCAGAAACTTCGATGCGCTGATGGATGTGCGAAATATCGCTTACTCGGGTCAGTGCATTCATAATGCCGGATTGAAACATCAGGTCGTTATAGCTCTGATGGGACTTCCTCCCGGATTGAAGGAGACCTATTGCCATACCCCGCAGTTCTATCTGGACAAGCTGAAAGCGATCCTTGATGCAGGTATTCCATATGACAGTGTGGCCTTCAAAGATGCTTCAGGAACGACTACCCCTGCAGTTGTCTATGAGTCTATCAAGGGTGCAAGAAAGATGCTCCCGGAAGGGACCGTCATTGAGTTTCATACTCATGATACTGCAGGTATGGGGGTTGCGTGCAACTTTGCCGCTATTGAAGCGGGAGCCGATATTATCGACCTTGCGATGGCTCCGGTAAGCGGTGGTACCGCTGAGGTTGATATTCTCACCATGTGGCACAGGCTTCGGGGTACCGATTACACTCTCGATATCGATCATGAAAAGATCATTGAGGTCGAGGCGATGTTTATCGATCATATGGATAAGTACTATATGCCGCCCGAAGCCAAAGAGGTTAATCCGGTTATTCCGTTTTCGCCAATGCCCGGTGGTGCTCTGACTGCAAACACGCAGATGATGCGCGACAACAACTCTCTGCATCTTTTCCCCGAAGTGATCAGAAACATGCGGGACGTTGTTGCAAAAGGTGGATACGGTTCTTCGGTTACCCCGGTATCCCAGTTTTATTTTCAGCAGGCATTTGCTAATACCGTTCAGGGGCCATGGAAAAAGATTACCGAAAGTTATGGTAAGATGGTTCTCGGTTATTTCGGCAAGACCCCGGCAGCGCCTGATCCGGAAATTGTCAAACTTGCTTCAGAGCAGCTTGGCCTTGAGCCGACAACAGAGGACGTGCACGATATCAACGATCGTAATCCTGAACTGGGTATCGAGTACAATAAGAAGATGCTTGAGAAAGATGGCCTGCCGCTCAGCGAGGAAAATATCTTTATTTCAGCAACCTGTGGAGCCAAAGGGATCGCATTTCTTAAAGGAGACGGACCTCTCGGCATCCGTTACAAGGCTGATGTTGAAGCTGAAGCCGCCAAAAAAGTCATGCCGAAAGCACCTGCCAATGCGCCTGCCGCACCCGCACCGAAATCATCGAGCGGCAACTATACTGTTACCGTCGATGGCCGTGCCTACAACGTGACTGTTGCAGAAGGTAGCGGCGCAGTGCAGTCCATTGCTCCCGTTACGCCGGCACCGGTTGCTTCGGGCAGTGCCGCATCCTCAGGAGATGGGACGCCTGTCGAATCGGCTATGCCCGGAACCGTGATCGCAATAGAGGTCGAGGTCGGTGATATGGTGAATGAGGGTGACGATGTTCTGGTGATCGAAGCAATGAAAATGGAGTCACCGGTCAAGGCACCGAAGTCAGGAAAAGTCATTTCGATAGAGGTTTCCAGCGGTGATGCCATCGCTTCAGGCGATGTGTTGATGTATATCGGTTAAGCAACATGTTATCCCCTGTTACAGCAATGATGCGGGGGATAACTTTTATTCCAAGATTTTATCATGATTAATTGACCATGAAATTTATGCGTACGTTTCTTTTTGCTCTTATGGCCCTCTTGTGCCTGAGTACAACGGTGTATGCGGAAGGTTTTTTTGAGGCCGATGGTGAAACAGTGACCTTGACTGTGCCGGAAGATCTTGAGCTGGTTAAGGTGCCTGTTCGCGACAGCCGGACATTGCGGGTCGGAGACGAAATCCATGTCGGGGATTTTCTCGGTTTATTCGCGGATGAAAAACACAACAAGATTTCCGTAAGTGCAGGTGTTACAGGTCATATTTCCTTCATTCACCCATCGCTCTATTCAAAGTATGTGCATGTGCCGGCCGGTACGAGACTGATCAGCATTGATAAACAACCTTTGCTTGTCAGTTCACAGGGTGACGCCATGGGTGCTGAAGGGCTTTCGATGCAGAAGGTGTTTAAAAACCTCGCGGAAAGTACCGGTATTTATGCCTTGATTCACGACAACAGTCTGATGTGGACAGAAGGGCTTGGTCGCGTGTTGATGATCTCGGTCGGAGCTCTGCTGATCTTCCTTGGTATCGCTAAAGGGTTCGAACCGCTGCTGCTTATTCCTATCGGTATGGGCGCGGTTCTCTCAAATATTCCTCTTGCCTATATCAACGATGAGGGTGGCATTCTTCGTTATGTCTATGAGGTCGGTATCGAGACCGGTGTTTTTCCATTGATTATTTTTATGGGTGTAGGGGCTATGACTGATTTTGGTCCCATGATTGCAAACCCGAAAACCGCATTTCTCGGCGGTGCAGCTCAGTTCGGTATATTTACGACACTGATCGGGGCGCTGCTGCTTTCCCAGTATGTACCGGGGATAGAGTTCTCAATGAAAGATGCCGCGTCGATCGGTATTATCGGCGGTGCAGACGGGCCGACTTCAATTTTTCTCGCCTCTCGTCTCAGCCCCCAGCTGCTTGGCAGTATAGCGGTTGCGGCATACTCCTATATGGCGTTAGTGCCGATCATCCAGCCTCCCATCATGAAGCTGTTGACCTCGGAAAATGAGCGAAAGATCAAGATGACACAGTTGCGCTATGTGTCAAAACGCGAAAAGATTCTTTTCCCTGTTATCGTCATCATTCTTTGTGCGCTTCTGTTGCCTTCAGCGGCGCCACTGATCGGCTTTCTCATGTTCGGCAATCTGATGAAGGAGTGTGGAGTGGTTGATCGTTTGAGTGACACGACCCAGAATGCTCTGATCAACATCGTGACGATTTTTCTCGGTCTTGGAGTCGGCAGCAAGCTTTCTGCTGAGAAATTTCTCAATCTCGAAACGCTTGGTATCCTCATTCTCGGTTTGATAGCCTTTTCATTCGGTACTGCCGCAGGCGTGTTAATGGCCAAGCTCATGAACATTTTCCTGAAGCAGAAAATCAATCCTCTGATTGGTTCTGCAGGTGTTTCTGCGGTCCCGATGGCTGCGAGGGTATCTAACAAGGTCGGTCTGGATTCCGATCCGCATAACTTTCTTCTCATGCATGCTATGGGGCCAAACGTTTCCGGTGTGATCGGTTCAGCTGTGGCCGCCGGTATTCTTCTCTCCGTTTTTCTGTAGCGTTGTTGAGCTATTCTGAACATTCATAAAAAAAGGCTGTTGTGATTGACACAACAGCCTTTTTTTGTTATGAAGACGATCGCAAGCGCTCTGTGCTTTTATTTCCGTATCACTATTTCACAGTCAGGGTGGGCGTCCATGAATTGTTCCAGTTCGTCAGTTGGAATCTGATTTTTCGAGAGTTCTATTTTCTCGATGTATTCAAGCTCCATCAGCGGTTTTATCGATGAAACGGCTGTAGCAGCGAAGCTGACCTCTTCGAGTTCGGGGAGCGACGCCAGCGGTTCGAGAGTGGTGATTCCGGTGTCGTTGAAGCTCAGTTCGCGCAGGTTGATGTGATGCGCCAGCGGATCAAGGCTGCTGATCGCAGTATTGCTGAAACGGAGATATTCCAGATTTTCCAGGTTTGTCAGCGGGTCGAGATCGGTTACCAGCGTATGATTGAAGCCCAGTTCTATAAGATTTTCAAGCCTGGCAAGCGGTTTGAGAGAGGCTATTGCGGTTTTGTAACAGCTTATCTTTTCAAGCTTGGTAAGCTCTGCGACCGGCGAAAGGTCTGACACCGGCGTTTCCGAACAGTAGAGTTCTTCGAGATTGACAAGTCCTTCAATCGGTGAAAGATCACTGACCTCTGTGCTGGAGATCCAGAGCAGTTTCAGACTCGTGACGTTGCGGAGTGGTTCAAGAGAAATGAAGTCGCAGTCGAACGCATAGAGCCGCTGGAGCTTGCGCATTGCAGAAAGCGGTTCGAGGTTTTCGACAGGAGATTCATCACAGCGAAGCTGTTGCAGGTTTTCAAGGACTCTAACCGGTGCAAGACTGTGAATCCTTCGGTTATCGCATCGCAGGTTCGTTATATCAAAAAACTTGATGAGCTCCTGGTTTGATGGATCGTCTGACGTTTTTAACGTGTTTTTGATCACCTCTTTCCAGTCGCTGTTCAGCGATTCCCACCATTGAACGATCCTGTTGTGATCCTCCAGAAGCTGTTGTTTTGCCAGAGAAAAGATTTCTGCGTCGACAAGTTTTCCGCTTCCTTCTCTGGTTCTGTGGCTTGCGCAATCCGCCTGGCTGAGCGTTGATGGTTGCATTTCACAGCAGTTGAGATTGTCGGTAACACATCGAGCATACCATTCAGCCTGCTTTTCTTCGATAATTTTCAGATGTTTTTCCCGTGATTGCTGGTCTAACGAGGTGATATCGGCAAGGATATCGTTACCGCAACGGGGACATACGGCACTCTTTTCGGTCAGAGGAAATTGACAGACCGGGCATCTGTTATAAGTATTTTGTTCCAACGTTGGTCAGCTGTTAAATCGTTAGGGAAATATGGCTTTCAGCAGACAATGAATAGCAATAATAAGAAAAAAATGCCTGAACTCATTCGCGATGGACGTGTTTCGGTGTTAAAATTTATGCTGCAGTCAGAAGGTCTCTGTTCTGTCGGTCGAGGTGGCGCATTGACAGGTGCAGGGAACAAACAGAGCTGTTTTAGCGTATTCTATTCGTACGACGGTCTTTCTCGATCACATCCTTCCTCGTGGTTTTTTTCCGTCGGCTGGCAGTATGTGTTGTACAAAGAGTTGTTTTTACATGTAACGATGTTATTCCGCCAAGCGCCGGGAGGGTGGTACTATGTTGCAGATTGCAGAGCATGGTCACAGGGATACAGGCGATGATCTGGCACAGCTTCTGTCTCTTTCTTCAAGACCCTGGCTTCTGAGAAGAGCCGGTTTCAGTAAAGATCCGCGCCGATTGCAGAACAATGAGACGCTGATGACTATCGGCAACGGTTACCTCAATATCAGGGGTAGTCTTGAAGAGCTTCCTGAAGGCAGTTGCAGGGGGATGTACATCAACGGGGTCTATGATCGATCCGAGGCTGATGTTGAAGAACTGGTCAAATGTCCTGTCTGGACTGATGTTTCGGTCTGGATCGATGGATTGAAAATAAGTCCGGCAACCTGCCGGGTGTTGCGCCATGAACAGGTTCTGGATATGAAAAAAGGGATATTGCACCGTGTATCCCGTCTGCGAACCCCCTCAGGAAAAATCCTCACGTTGTCAACGGTAAAACTTGTCTGTTTCCATGCCGTTCATCACGGATATATGAGAGTCAGTGTTCTGGCTGAAAATTTTTCGGGCAATATTCGTGTACTGAGCGGTTTAAACGGTGATGTATTCAACCGTGGTTTTTTTGAAGGAGAGCGACTCAAGCATCTCCATCTTGAACGCATTGAGCGTGGTCGAAACCTCATGTATCTTGAGATGAAGACGAGAGAGCGGCAGATTCATATCGCTCACGCTGCATCCTGGCGCATGCTTGAGGGTCAGTCGCGCAACGTTCGGTGGGAGCCGAGAATCTATGGCGAAAAGTTTGCCAGCGAAATGACGCTCTCTGCTGAGAAAGGTTCACTCTCAGAGTTCGAGAAGTTTGCTGTTGTCATGACCAGCAGGGAGGTCAAGAAGGAGTGCATGTTTAGCGAATCGGTCAGGGAGTTGAAATCGTTCCTGCGCAAAGGAGCTTTTCAGGAGATTCAGGAGCATATCAGCCAATGGGATGAGTGCTGGAAACAGGCTGATATAACAATAGAGGGTGATTGCGAGGCGCAGGAGGCTATTCGTTACAATATCTATCAGTTGCTGATAAACGGCCCCAGAACGGTCGGGAGTGTCGGTGCGAAGTTTCTGAGTTCAGAAGGCTATCTGGGCCATGTGTTCTGGGATACAGAGATTTTTGTTTTTCCATTCTATCTCTACAATTTCCCCTCTATGGCTCGTAACATGCTGCTTTATCGTTACGAAACACTGCCGGGGGCGTTGCTCAACGCAGAGCGTGCCGGGTACCGTGGCGCCCGGTACGGATGGGAGACGGCAACGACAGGGGAGGATGTTACGCCGAGGTTTGCTTCCAAGCTTGAACGTACTATCCGATTGATTTATACAGGAGTGGAGGAGGAGCACATCGTCTCAGATGTCATTTATGCTCTTGAACGCTATGTCAGGGTCACCGGCGACATGGATTTTCTTCGTCAATGCGGCCTTGAAATGATTTTTCTTACAGCCCGATACTGGGCGAGCCGGGTCTGGAAAGAGGGGGATGGGTATGAAATTCATACCGTTATAGGCCCTGATGAGTTTCATGAGCACGTCAATAACAATGCCTATACCAATTTTCTTGTCCGTTGGCATCTTCGTCTCGCAGCAATTGTTTTCAGGCATTTCAGCCGGACTGGCGATAAAGGTTTTATGCGTGTTTGTCGCAATCTTGACCTCAAGAGTACGGAGGTCTCCAGGTGGAGCGAGATCAGCAGGTCTCTGAAATTCGGAATCGACCCGGATACGTTTCTTATCGAACAGTTCGACGGGTATTTTTCTCTCAGTGACCATGGCGTCAGACGCCATGACAGGAAAGGTCGTCCGGTGCTTCCGGCAGGGATCACGTACCGTACTATCGGAAAGACCCGCCTGATCAAGCAGGCCGATGTGCTGATGCTGTTTCTGCTGTTTCCCCACTCCTTCAGTCCCGAAGTAAAACAAGCCAATTATGATTTTTACGAACCGCGCACCCTGCATAAATCATCGTTGAGTCATAGCGCGCACGCAATGGTAGGACTCGATATCGGTGATCATCAGCATGCCTACCGCTATTTTATGAAAACAGTCCGTGTCGATCTTGACAACCTGCATGGCAACACCGATCTGGGCATTCATGCTGCGGCTGTCGGCGGCGCCTGGCAGACTGTCGTGATGGGCTTCGGCGGGTTGACGCTGAAGTCAGACAGGATTGTGCTCAATCCGTGGCTTCCAGGCAGCTGGCGGCGTCTTGTTTTCAGGGTACAGTGGCGGGAACGAATCATTGAGCTGGATATTTCTCATGAACAGACCTTGATCCGGATCGTAGCCTCGAGAGAGATGATCGTTCCCTGCACCTTCCGCAACAGATGCTTCAGGATCAGGAGCAACATCCGATACGTGTTAAGGGATCGTCCATTGTCTTGCTCAATCGGGGAGGATTGATATGAACCCGTTACGAATAGCCCAGATAGCTCCACTGATTGAAAGTGTTCCTCCTGCAATGTACGGCGGGACGGAAAGGGTTGTCTATCATCTTACTGAAGAGCTTGTCGAGAGAGGCCATGATGTCACGCTCTTTGCTTCCGGCGATTCCCGGACTTCGGCAACGTTGTGTTCGCCGGTTATGAAAAGTCTTCGTCTTACCGGGCAGCAGTCAGCCGGGACCTTAAGTTCTCTTTATACTCTGGCAATGGTTTATGAGGTTATGGCGGGAAAGTTTGACATTATTCATTCGCATGTCGAGTTTTTGACTTTTCCTTATGCCGCCAAATCCCTTACCCCTACGGTTCTTACGTTCCACGGACGTCTTGATTTTCCCGAAACCCTGCGGCTGTTGCGGATGTATCGTAATCTGCACTTTGTTTCCATCAGTGACTCTCAGCGGGCTCCCGCCCGGGATCTCAACTGGCAGCAGACCGTCTATCACGGCTATCCTGAGGACGCTTTCGGGTTTAGTGACAAGCCGTCTGATTATTTTCTCTATCTCGGTCGTCTTTCGCCGGAGAAAGCGCCTCATGAAGCAATCATAATCGCAAAAGAGTGTGGGGTGCGATTGAAAATAGCCGCTAAAGTCGATCCTGTCGATCAGGCTTATTTTGCTCAACAGGTAGCTCCTCTGCTGGATCATCCTCTGATCGAATACCTTGGAGAGGTCGACGAAAGTGGAAAGATTCATTTGTTGCGTCATGCCCGTGCATTACTCAACACCATTAACTGGCCGGAGCCATTCGGTCTGGTTATGATCGAGTCTCTGGCATGCGGAACACCGGTTATTGTCCGCCGCTGCGGTTCGGCGCCTGAAATTATCGAGCATGGGAAGACCGGTTTTATCTGTCAGTCCCGCGACGATTTTGTCCGGGCGGTTCGTGGTGTCGGCACTCTTAAGCGTGATCTTTGCAGGAAGGCATTTGAAGATCGCTTTACGCGTCGCCATATGGCTGACGGTTATGAACAAATATACAATCGCCTTCTGAATCCGGATGGTGTTCAATCGGGTTCTTTCGATGAGGGTTCTTCACTTTGCCGGCCTTGATCGCTATCCGGAAAATGTTATACTCTTTTCTGAGCGTCGCGCTCGGAACACGTTTTGGTTATCTCGCCGGGTGATAGGATCTCTGGTTTTTTTTCTTGTCCGGTAAAGATGATTCAAGCTTCTGGAGAGCCCTTGATTTCCGGCAGACTACTTCCTGCGAGGCCTTGTTTTATTTCAATGAGAGACAATTTTTTCCTTGCCTGTTATGAGCAATATCGATTTTGTGCATCTGCATACGCATACGCATTATTCGATGCAAAGCAGTCCGATTTTTCCAAAAGAACTTTTTTCCGCCTGTAAAAAAGCAGGGATGGAGTCTGTTGCCGTAACCGATTACTCCGCCATGTTTAATATGCCGGAACTCTTCAGCCTGGCCTCTGATGCAGGTGTGAAACTGATTATCGGTAGCGAAGTATATCTTCTCGAACAGGATGCCCATCATAATGGTCGTCATTCAGTCTCGCCATCACTGATTCTGCTTGTGAAAAACGAGGAGGGGTACAAGAACCTCTGTATCCTGCTTTCTCGTGCGGCAAGAGAGGGGTTTGTCAACGCGACACCTCATGTCGACAGCTCGCTTCTGAAAGAGTATCATGCAGGCCTGATCTGTCTTTCCGGCTATTATGCCGGCCGGATCGGCAGAGCGCTCCTTGCAGGAAATCGCGATGAAGCCGCATCGTTTACGGCCTTCTATCACGATATTTTCGGTGATGATTTCTACCTTGAACTGCAGCGTCACTTTGCGACCTTCGATGATCAGCTCAATAGTGATACCATAGCGCTTGCAGAGCAGCATGGAGTCCAGCTTGTCGCAACAAACAATGTGCACTATCTCCAGAAAAAAGATGCAGGCCGTTATCGGGCTATGGTCGCAATTCGGACCAAGGAACGGTTATCAAGCTCAAACCTGCAGTGTCTTCCTAACAGTGAGCACTACTTCAAATCGTCAGACGAAATGGCCTCGCTGTTCAGCAACGAGCATCATGAGCTCTCCAATACGGCAGCCATAGCCGCAAAGTGCAGCTATGTGTTCTGTCAGCAGGAGCCGAGGCTACCGCACTTTCTTCTTCCTGAAGGGTTTTCCGATGAAGCAGAATATCTGCGTCATCTTACCTATGAAGGCGCCAGAGAGAAATATGCCGATCCCGAGTCTCAGGGTCTGACCTGGCAGCAGGTTGAGGATCGGATCGAAAAAGAGCTTGGGGTCATTATCAGTATGGGGTTCAGCTCCTACTTTCTCATTGTCAGCGATCTCATCGCCGCATCACGTCGTTTAGGGTATTCCGTCGGTCCTGGCAGGGGATCGGCAGCGGGCAGTATTATAGCCTATCTGACCGGGATTACCAGAATAGACCCCCTGAAGTATAAACTGCTGTTTGAGCGTTTTCTCAATCCGGAGCGTCTCTCTATGCCGGATATCGATATCGATTTCACTCCTGTGGGAAAACAGCGGGTTCTTGATTATACCGTGGACAAATATGGCGATGACAGTGTCGCAAAAGTTGTCGCTATCGGCACTCTTGGGGCCCGTGCCGCAATACGTGACGCAGGACGGGTCCTTGAAGTGCCGCTTCAGGAGGTGGACCGGCTGGCAAAGCTTGTGCCTTCAAAACCCGGGACAACGCTTCAGCAGGGCCTTGACGAGGTCAATGAGTTGCGGGAGCTTGTCGAGAGTTCTTCGCAGAATAGCACGCTGATGGACTATGCGCTTGCCCTCGAAGGGAGGGCTCGCAATGTGTCGATGCATGCAGGTGCGGTCGTTATTACTGACGGACCTCTTGAGGAGCAGGTGCCTCTCTACGTCTCGAATAAAATCGAGACCGAAGCACGAAAGTTTGCCGATGAGTATAACGAGGATGAGCTTGAACGCGGAGCGCTCAAAAGCAACAGTGATGAAAAACAGGTTGTGACCCAGTTCGACAAGAACTGGATTGAGACAGCGGGATTGTTGAAAATCGACTATCTGGGCCTGGAAACCCTTGCTGTCATTGATGAAACCCTTCATCTTATCAAGAAACGCCATGCGGAGGTTATTGAGCTTGAAACCGTGCCGATGGACAATAAAAAAGCGTTCAGGATCTTTCAGGAAGGAAAGATGGCCGGCATATTCCAGTTTGAGTCGCAGGGTATGCAGAATTATATGATGCAGCTCCAGCCTACGCAGATTGGTGACATCATCGCTATGAGCGCGCTCTATCGCCCGGGCGCTTTGAATGCGAGGGTCGATCCCAAACGCAACGCGGTTGATCTTTTTGTCGATAGGAAACACAACCGCGAACCGATCGATTACATGCATCCGATGCTTGAGGAGATTCTCAAGGAGACATACGGCGTTATTGTCTACCAGGAGCAGGTGATGCAGATATCACAGGTTATGGGCGGTTTTTCTCTTGCAAAAGCCGATAATCTGCGTAAAGCCATGGGAAAGAAAAAGCCTGAGATCATGCAGAAGTTCAAGGCTGACTTCGTTGAAGGGGCTGTCAACCAGGGTGTTCACGACAAGCTTGCCAACAGGATTTTTGATCTCATGGCGGAGTTCGCCGGCTACGGCTTCAATAAGAGCCATTCTGCAGCATACGGAGTTCTGGCATATTGGACCGCATATCTGAAAGCGCACTATCCTGGCGAATTCATGACCGCGATTCTCAACAGCGAGATCGGCGATACGGCAAGAATGAAGCACCTGACTGATGAAGCCAGAAGTTTCAATATTTCCATTCTTCCTCCGGATATCAATACCAGCGATGCTCTTTTTTCGATCGACGATGTCGATGGTCTTCCTGCTATACGCGTCGGGCTCAGCGCTATCAAACAGGTCGGTAATGCCGCCAGAGCTGTCGTTACCTCTCGTCTGAGGCGCAAGAAAGAGTACGTCAATCTTTTCGATCTCACCGCTTCAGTCGATCTGAGGGCAATGAACCGCAAAGCGCTCGAATGCCTGATCCTGGCCGGAGCCCTTGACAGTATCGATCCTAACCGCGCAAAACTTATTGCCAATATAGACAAGGCGATCAAGTTCGGCCAGTTGCAGAACCGCTCTGTGACGCTGGGGCAGTGCGGTTTTTTCTCCGATGACAATGCTGGCGGTATGCAGGATTCCCTCTATCCCGATATGGACCCGGCAGATCCAATGCCCGATTCTGAAAAACTGCAGGCAGAGAAGAAGCTTGTGGGCTTTTACCTGAGCCGGCATCCGCTCGATCCATTTCGTCGCGATTGGGAGGCTTTTGCCAATCTTCATCTGGATGCACGAAATGTTCAGCCGTCACGGCAATATAAAATTATCGGCGTTGTCGTTTCGACAAAGCCTCATCAGGACCGAAAAGGTAATCAGATGCTTTTCGGGGTTATAGAGGATTTCAGCGGTAAAGCCGATTTTACCGTTTTTGCGAGCGTCTATGAGCAGTTCCGGCACCTGATCAAGGTCGATGAGGCGGTTATGCTTGTTGCCGAGGCTGAGAGTAGCGGGGGAGCACTGAAATTGCTTGTCAGAGAAATTGTTCCTGTCCGGAAGGTCAGGGAAAACTGCATTGACAAGGTTGTTTTAAAGATTAATGCTGACGATCCTCTGGACGTTGAAAAGCTGGCGGCTGTGCGTGAGGTGTTCGAAACGCATAAGGGCGGCACTGCGGTGGATTTCGAAGTAAAGGTTCAGTCGGCCGAAAATATTGAAATGCTTCGTGTTTTTGCACGCGCAACGCCCATCGATGCCAGTGACGAAACGCTTTCGAAGCTTGAAAAAATTCTCGGTCCCGACAATGTTGCTATAGCTGGATGATGAGGAGCGATAAACGCCTTTCAGAAAAGTCTTTAGCCGGTGTTTCGGTAGGGATGGCGACTTGGGTTTAATTAATAGGTTTTTTTTGTTACTTTTATCACTTGATGGTTGTATTACTATAGAGTAGTTTTTCTTCTTATTATCTATTAACGTAAATATTTCAATACAATGGGAAAGTATTTGACGGCGACAGATCAGAATTTCAAAGCAGAAGTTCTTGATTCAGGTAAAGTAGCTCTGGTCGATTTCTGGGCAGCATGGTGCGGACCATGTCAGATGCTCGGCCCTGTTATCGAGGATCTGGCCGGTGATTACGAAGGCAAAGCCGTTATCGCAAAAGTCAATGTCGATGAAAATCCAAACATTGCAGCAGAGTATGGTATCCGCAGCATTCCGACCATGTTGATTTTTAAAAACGGTGAAATCGTTGATCAGATGGTTGGCGCAATGCCGAAGAATATGATTGCTGAAAAAATCGATGCTCAGCTTGCTTGATAGGCCTTTTCTGCCGGGGTGCTTCACACCCCGGTATTTTTTATCTGATCCGACGGGATTTCCGGATTGCGTTGGCCTACCGTCGGAGCATCATTTCATAATCAGTCATAGCTATTGAGAATATGGCAAATCAAGTCCGTGATGTTGTCATCATGGGGACCGGTCCGGCTGGTCTTACAGCAGCGATCTATACCGGCCGCACAAATCTGAAGCCCCTTGTTATCGATGGTGTACAGCCTGGAGGGCAGCTGATGATAACATCTGAAATTGAAAATTTTCCGGGTTTTCCCTCGGGGATTCGTGGGCCGGAACTTATGGAAAAGTTTCGTGAGCAGGCAGCCCGCTTTGATGTTGAATTTGCTTTGGGCAACGTCAGGGAGGTCGATCTGTCAAGAAAGCCGTTCTGCCTCTATCTTGATGATGAGCGTGAGGTGCTGACCCGTTCTCTTATTATTGCCACCGGAGCCAATGCACGGTGGCTTGGGTTGCCATCAGAGGAACAGTATCGGGGACGGGGCGTTTCGGCATGTGCTACCTGTGACGGCTTTTTCTTCAGGGATTCGGAGGTTTTTGTCATAGGTGGCGGAGATACGGCTATGGAAGAAGCTCTTTTCCTGACACGTTTTGCAAGCCATGTCACTGTCGTTCACCGCAGAAATGAGTTCCGTGCGTCAAAAATCATGAGCCTTCGGGCTGAGAAAAACGAGAAGATAAGTGTTGAGCTCAATCAGGTCGTCGAGGAGATACTCGGTGACGGCCAGAAGGTGACGGGGATCAGGCTCAAGAACGTGGTGAGCGGAGAAAGCAACACGCATAGTTGTGACGGCGTTTTTATCGCTATCGGTCATTCTCCGAATTCCGGACTGTTCGAAGGGCAGCTCGATATTGATGAATACGGCTACATTGAAACTGCCGGTTCGTCTTCGGTAACGAGCGTTCAGGGTGTTTTTGCCTGTGGAGATGTGCAGGATTATACCTACCGTCAGGCAATCACTGCTGCAGGCAGCGGCTGTAAAGCGGCTCTGGATGCAGAACGATATCTCGAGTCCATCCGTTAGTTGTTTCAGGGTGAACAATTCTTTCCGCTTTGTTCATCCTGATTCGATGCCCATTATTTTCGAACGTCTTCTCTGCTGAAATAGTCCGCCAGAACCCTGTTAAAGCCATAGGCCAGAGTGGTTTTGCCGACTTCCTCTTCTGAAAACAATCGTATCCTTTGCCCCTCCTGCAAATCTACATCTGACGGGTTGAAAAAAATCTTTTTGCTGAAGACATATTCGATTCTGTCGCTGAAATCATAAATGCCGAACAGGTCGCATTGCCCGGTTTCAAGGAGCATTTCTTCAAGCATTTCTCTCTGAATGCAGCACTGCGGTGATTCGCTGTTTTCGATGTGTCCTCCAGGAAGGTCCCACATGCCGGGGAAGGGGATAGATGGTATATCGTCGCGCAGAAGAAGCAGCACCTGCCGACTTTCGTTGAAGAAGAGTATGCTTGCTCCACGGTGTTTCATAAACGAATAAGCGATATCAGGGCGTTTTGTTGAGAGAGAGGGTGATGGATTTTTCCATACCGTATTTTTTCAGCTTTCTGTAGAGCGAGGAGCGGCTTATGCCGAGAATTCTGGCGGTTTTGGTCTGGTTGCCTCTGCATGCCTCATAGGCCCTTGCTATAGCCTGCTGTTCAGCATCCTTGAGGGAGGTTTCCACCGGTGCAGGAATTGGATGGTTGATTTCTGTATCCGTTACAGGTTCCGGATGAGAAGCTTCGGGTTCCGGAAGCGCATCTTTCGGGCGCTTGTGATCAGCCGATAAGAATCCGGGAAGGGCATTGATTTCGTTCCCAGTGCGATTGATAGCAGATCGTCTGACGATATTCTGGAGTTCTCTGATATTTCCCGGCCAGTCATATCTGCTCAGCTGATCGAGGACGAGAGGTTTGAATGAGAGCGGTTCGATGTTGTTTGCGATGCAGAAACTTTCCAGAAAATGTTTGGCGAGCAGCGAAATATCATCACCTCGTTCTCTCAATGGCGGTATATAGAGAGGATACTCTTCAAGACGGTAGTAGAGGTCTGCCCTGAAGGAACCTGTTTCTATGGCATTGGAAAAATCCTTGTGCGTGGCAGAAATGAGGCGGAAGTCCACCGGGCGTTCTTTTTTTTCTCCCACACGTCTGACGATGTGTTCCTGGAGCACTCGAAGTACTTTTGCCTGAATCTCGATGTTCAGGTCTCCGATTTCATCCAGAAAAATCGTGCCACCGTCAGCCTGTTCGAAAAATCCTGTATGATCGCTGTTTGCGCCCGTAAAAGAGCCCTTGACGTGCCCGAACAGAAGACTGTCGGCAAGTTCATTGGTTATTGCTGCGCAGTTGATTGTCACAAAGGGGCCGTTTTTGCGTTTGCTTCCGTTGTGGATCGCCTGAGCAAAAAGCTCTTTTCCGGTTCCGCTTTCTCCGTTGATCAGGACGTTGACATCGGTTTCCATGACCTGCGTGGCCTGTCCGATACACTCTTTGATGGCCTGGCTTTCACCGTAGATACGCTTGAAAATATCTTTTTGCAGAAGTTCTTTTTCAAGAAGCTCCACCTTTTTTTTCAGGCTTTGTTCAGAAAGGGCGTTTTTGGCCGTGATTTCGAGCCGGTCGTTGTCAACAGGTTTGGTGAGGTATTCATAGGCTCCCATCTTGATGCACTGCACAGCCTGACTGATATCATCGGATGCGGTAATCATGATAACCGGAATCTCAAGGCCGTTCTCTTTCATGTAGGCAAGTACATCGATACCGTTTTTCCCCGGCATATTGATATCGAGCAGAAGCAGGTCCACTTTATTGTCCTGCAGGAGCCGGATGCATGCGTTGCCGTCATCGGCTGTAATATGTTTATAACCGAGACGCTTGATGACATGACTGATGAGCGTGCGCATAACTGCACTGTCATCGGCTATCAGGACGGTTGCATTTGCTCGTTTGCTGTTCATCAGAGGGGGTCTGTTGAGATCACTTTTTTTTCAATATAGAATTCCTCGCATCCTCAACCAAATGAATCAGTTGCCACAGATCAGGGGGCTGCGGATCCAGCTATCGTGTCTTCAGGCTGTTGGCCTGTTGCGCTTGTTGTCTGGTGATGAGACTTTTGTTGCAAAAATGCTTCATTTGAGCGAATCTGTCTCAGGGTGAGATTCTTTTACTTTTTTTTTGAGGCGATTTCAGTCTGTTAGG
>Ga0272443_10002458_pt1 | contig 23666 bp, 26 predicted proteins | sample SSMAcet12_FD_193581 | JGI IMG/M metagenome (GOLD analysis project Ga0272443, IMG submission 193581) | Marine sediment archaeal communities from Little Sippewissett salt marsh, Falmouth, MA, United States - SSM-Acet-12 | ecosystem: Environmental > Aquatic > Marine > Wetlands > Sediment ...
CTATAATATCCTTAACAAGGGTTTGGGCTCCAAAGCTAACCGCGAGACCGAAAACACCCACACCGGTAAGTATGGGAGCAATATTAACTCCGATTTGACCGAGCAAAATCATTAATCCTACACCCCAGAACACGAGAAACGCGACACGTTTAAATATATTGTTGATGGTGGTAACTCTTTTCTCTTTTTCCGTGGTTAGCTCTTACGTTTTTGCGGCTCTATCGATTAAAAATCTTGATAATTTATTTAAAACACCAATCATTAAAAACTACGATTAAATTTTTTTTCAAGTCTTTGATATGTCTAAATTAAAACATTTTCCGGTTTTATCCTTTCTGCATGGACCCCCAGAACCAAACTCGGAGCAACGGTAACAAACCTCATTCGGCAGTTTATCTTCCTCGAAATAAAGTTTTATATTTTCAAGAGTGGTTTTAGCTATATTATTTAAAGCCTCTTCCGTAAAAAAACCCTGGTGAGAAGTTATAAGCACATTGGGAAAAGTAAGCAATCTGGCTAAAACATCATCACTTATTATAGTACTCGAATAATCCTCAAAGAAATAATTCGATTCCTCTTCATACACATCCAGCCCGGCATTCCCCACTTTTTCCTTTTTTAAAGCGGCTATCAAATCGACGGTGTTTATAAGCTTCCCTCTGCCTGTGTTTATTATCATAACCCCATCTTTCATCTTTTTTATACTCTTTTTATCGATTATATGCATGGTCTCGGGTGTTAACGGACAATGCAGAGTTATAATATCGGATCTTTTATAAAGGGTATTTAAATCCACGTAAGAAAACCCATATTTTTTTTCGTTTTTCTTATCGGGAAATTTATCATAGGCAATTACCTTCATATCGAATCCCCTCAGAATCCTGGCAACCAGAACACCTATTTTCCCGGTTCCTATAACACCCGCGGTTTTACCAGCCATGTCGAACCCTAAAAGACCATTTATATTGAAATTACTATCCCGGGTCCTGTAATAAGCTTTATGGATTTTTCGGTTTAAAGACAACATCAAAGCCACCGCATGCTCTGCGACAGCGTTGGGAGAATAGGCGGGAACTCTCACTACATGAATCCTTCCGAAAACAGCCTTCAAGTCCACATTATTATAACCGGCTGAACGAAGGGCTATTAGAGTTATGCCGTTATCATACAATTCATCCGCTATTTTTTTATTTATAATATCATTAACAAAAGGGCAGATGACATCGGAATCTTGAGTCACAATAACATTATTCTCCGAAAGACGGCTCTGGAAATATCTTATGTCATATCGGTACTTTTTGTTCGCTGCATTAAAAAAATCTTTATCGTAAGGCTTCGCGTCGAAAAAAACTATTTTCAATCTCTTCATGAACTTCTCCCTCAGTTATTTTTTCAATTTTATCAACTTTTCCAATTTTTTAAAGTCGACTTCTCTTTCGTACATCGGATTTTTATTTTTTTTATAGGCAAAAAGCTTTTCTTCAAAAGGCTTTTTTTCTTTATTTATATAGAAAACACCTAAAGGAAGCTTTTCTTCCTCCGTCGCCTTCTTAAAAGCTTCGTTTCTATCCGTCGGATCGTAATCTTCCGGGAGATAATAAGTATTTTCTTTAAACCATTTCCTGTTGTTGAGCTTATTATAAGTAACACAGGGATGGAGTAAATCTACAAGCGAGTATCCTTTATGTTTTATAGCCTTTTTTATAATCTCCTTGGTTTCTTCTAAGTCGTCAGAATAAGCTCGGGAAACGAAAGAAGCGTCGAGGCCTATCGCCACAGCCAGAGGATTAAAAGGCTCAAGTATCACACCACCAACCTGCACCGGCGTTTCAAAATCTTCTAAACTTGTAGGAGACGCCTGTCCTTTGGTAAGACCATAAACCATGTTATTGTGAACAATATGCGTAATATCAGGATTTCTTCTGATCGTGTGAAGAAAATGATTGCCACCCTCTCCATACATGTCACCATCCCCACCTTCCGCTATCACCACCAGGTCTTTATTTACAGCCTTTATGGCAGTAGCCGGAGGCAGAGCTCTTCCGTGCAAACCGTTAAATACATTCGCTTTAAAATAATGAGGCGCCTTAGCACCCTGACCTATACCGCAAACCGTAACCAGTTCTTCGGGTTTTATCTCCAGGTCAGATAACGCGTCTTTCAATATTTTCAGGATGCTGAAATTCCCGCAGCCCGGACACCATGCTATATCTATTTTTCCCATATCGTAAGTTTTAGCATCCATTATTTGCCCTCCTTTTTATCTGCCTCTTTAATTCTTTTTACGATTTCCTCCACTCCGAAAGGCAAACCGTTATATTTTAATATAGAATGATCGATTTGTATTCCGGTCTCCATTTTAATTAATCTGGCAAATTGGCCGGTCGCATTATTTTCAATCACAATAGTCTTTTTTGCCTTTTCGATATATTCCCGGGTATCGGGATGTAGAGGATAAACCTGTTTAAAATGCAAAAAAGAGATTTTCTTATCATCCAGTATTTTTAAAGCTTCTTTTATTCCGTAATAAGTTGAGCCCCATCCTATTACCAATGTTTTAAATTTTTTATTCCCGACCAACTCGGGAGATTCGATTTCCTTTTTAAGCGAATTCAATTTTCTGAATCTTTTATCTACTATCTCTGTTCTGAAATCCAGGTCTTCGGTTATATGTCCCTCTTCATCATGTTCGTCGCTATCCACTACTACAAGACCCTTCCCATAACCCGGAATACCCCTTGGACTTACACCATCTTTAGTTACTTTGTACCTTTTGTAATCTTTATTTGTTTTTACGAAATATTTTTTAATCTTGAATTTGGACACATCTATCCGGGGTACAAGGAAAGAAGAATCGAGAAGATATTGATCGGTCATAATAATCACAGGAACCTGAAACTTATCAGCCAGCTCAAAAGCTTTACAAGCGAGATTAAAAACATCTTCGGTTTTACCCGGAGCGAATATTATTCTCGGGAATTCTCCATGTCCCGCGAATAAAGCAAAAAGCAAATCTCCCTGTTCGCTTCTCGTGGGAAGACCCGTGGCGGGCCCGGGTCTCTGAGCCAGATGAATTACGATGGGAGTTTCCAGCATCCCGGCGAGACTCAAACCCTCCGCCATCAAAGCAAAACCGCCTCCGGAAGTGGTTACCATGGCTCTGGCTCCGGCATAAAAGGCTCCCAGAGACATATTGATAGCGCATATCTCGCTTTCTGCCTGCTCGGCGATTATACCGAATTTTTCCTGCTGACCTGATAAAAATACCAGAACTCCGGTAGAAGGAGACATCGGATAAGAAGAAATAAAGTTACATCCACCGGCTATAGCTCCCAGCGAGACTAATTCAGTACCGCTCAACAGTAAAAGCTCTTTAGCTTTCTCATTCTTCTTCAAGTCAAAATCTTTGCCGTATTTCTCAGCCAGGTCCTTTCCTATCTCATAACCTTTTTTAGCAGCCTCTATGTTTCCCTCGACGATCTTTTTATCCTTTTCCTTAAAATAACCACTTATAAAATCCTTTACTATATCGAAACCCACATCCAGCATACCCGAGAGTACTCCGACCGTTACCGTATTCGCATAAAGTTTATTTCCGGCCTCTTTTGCCAGTTCTGTAAAGGGAATGTCGAAAGTCTTTTCAGATTTGCCTTCAATAAATTCTTTTTTTCCCAGTATAATAGTATTCTTATCTATTCTCCATTTCACATGTCCGACCGCCTTATCGTCCAGGGGAATTAAAACATCTATTTTCTCAACAAAGGAATTCACAGGTTCATCGGACACTCTAACCTCGGTGGAATTGCTGCCTCCCCTTATTCTGGACATAAACTCTCTGGCGGAAAAAACAAAATAGCCCGAAATCTTAAGTATAGAAACGAGAATCTTCTCCACCGTTTGTATTCCCTGACCCGCTTCACCGCACAAAACAATAGAAATATCCTTCATCATACCCTCCTAATTTATTTTGCAAAAAAAATATCATGAAAAAAAATTAAAGCTTACGCAAAAAAATACCATAGGATGAATAACATTAAAAACATTCAAAACAAAAAAATCAATTTATCTCATTATTATAAACTGTAGCCTTAGATTATATTTTGTCAAGTAAATAAATTTCTAAATAATCCATATCCGTAAGAAAAAGAATCCTTGACAAAATAAAAAAAATCCTTATAATAAATTTGAATAGGTTACAAAGTTGTAATCTTTTCATATTTTATATAAGTTCAAGGTTGTATTTTTTGCTGAAGTTGTTTGAGTACAGGGTTATATTATTTATAAGATATGTATAGCGAAATTAAGTAAAGTCAAAAGAAAGGAGGAATAGTGAAAAATTTTGAAGAATTACTCCAAAAAGCGGATTGGAAGTCCGAGAAACACATGCCAGTCATCGAAATCGTCGAAAATGGTAAAACCGTAAAACTGAACGTTTCTGTGGGAAAAGAGATTCCTCATCCGAACAAAACCGAACATCATATTGTTTGGATAGAAGTTTATTTTCTACCCGAAGGCGGCAAATTTCCTTATATGATAGGTAAAGCCGATTTTACGGCGCACGGAGCTTCCACGGAAGGTCCGGATACGAGTACTGTTTATACCGAACCTGACGCCACCATGAATTTCAAATGCCAAAAATCCGGAACATTGTACGCGTTTTCCTATTGTAATATACACGGCTTATGGGTTAACTCAGAGAAGCTTAATATATAATAAAACCGTAATTTTAAACGGTAAAATCCGGGAGGTAGCAGTGAGAGGAAAAATTAAATTAGTATTATCGGTAGTATCACTTATCGTTTTAACCTTATCGTACGGATGCCAAATAAAGAAAAATGCGACTACGGAAAAAGAAACCGAAAAGACAAAAAAGGCAATTGCGGTTCTCCACCCCACAAAAGGAAATAATACAAAAGGAATCGTTAAATTCCAAAAAACAGATAACGGCATTGAAATAATGGGTGAAATCAAAAACTTATCACCGGGGAAACACGGATTTCATATACATGAATACGGCGACTGCAGCGCGGAGGACGGAACATCAGCCGGCGGACATTTCAACCCTTTCGGCAAACCGCACGGAGCGCCTTCCTATAAAGAAAGGCACGTCGGAGACCTCGGAAATATCACAGCCGATAAAAACGGAACCGCGAAATTTGAAATGACGGACACGGTAATTTCATTCAGCGGAAAAAGTTCTATCATAGGCAGAGCCGTAATAGTGCACGCAGGAGAAGACGACTTAAAAACACAACCCACAGGCAATGCCGGAGCCAGATTAGCATACGGCGTTGTCGGTATAGATGAATAAACAAATTTACAATCCAACGACACAGCAAGATAATCGTAAACGAGAGGAGGAAAAATGACAGTACCCAGAACAGATAAAGACGCCTGTATAAGCTACGGTGAATGTATAGACATGTGTCCCGATTTATTTCAATGGGGCGAGAACGGTAAAGCTGAAGTTGCGAATAAGGACGGATGTAACGGATGTGATTGTGAGGAAGCTGCCGATGCCTGTCCCACAGACGCGATCCTGCTCGAGGAGAAATAGTGCGTTGAGGCCGTGGTGATCGCCGGAACAAAGGAAACAGTCAAAGGAGGAATCTAATGGAAGGCCTCTATGGAACCATGCAAATATATTTAAATGATATCCAGAAATATTCTCTGATAGACCACAAAAAAGAAAAAGAACTGGCAAAAAGAGCGCGAAAAGGCGACAAAGAAGCCACCAAGGAACTGGTAAACGCGAATCTTAGATTTGTAATTTATACGGCTAAAAAGTACGACAAAATAGGCATACCTTTAACCGATTTAATAAGCGCAGGCAATATGGGACTAATTAAAGCGGTAATGAGATACGATGAAAGATACGAAGCAAGATTTCTTTCTTATGCGGTCTGGTGGATTAAAAGATATATAAATAGATATATCGCCGAGTACAAGAAATCATTCCGTATACCATCTACCAGAGCTCGAGAAGTATTTAAAGTTAAAAAAGCCCAAGAAAGAATCAAACGTAAAAAAGGCAGCGAGCCGACGATGGAAGAAATAGCTGAGAGAATAGAACACAGTATAAGTATAAAAAAGATAGAAGAAAACTTAGAGTTGGCGAAAAAAGACGTTTCTCTGGACGAGTTGGTTGATAAGTCGGGTGAATTAGAATTTAAAGATTTTATTCCCGAGAATAACGAAGATATACTGGAGAAATACAATCAAGAATGTATTGTTAACAAAATTCTGAAAAAATTGGATCAACTGGAACCAAGGAGTAAAAAAATAATTTTTTATTACTTCGGACTTAATAAAAAAAACTCTTACACATTGGAAGAAATAGGAAAACTTATGCACATATCAAGAGAAAGAGTGCGACAACTGAGGGACAAAGGCCTTAAAGAGATAAAAAAAAGTCTTATGCTGCAAGGCATAATCGATCCTGAAGCGACTAAAACCAGAGACACAGCAAACAAAAAAATAGATTTATAAAAATTTAATTTAAAAACTTGAAAACAGAAAATCTAAAAAAAGGAGTCGCGTAATGTGGACAGAGGTATGCGCAAAACAAATGCAATTTCCGGAAAAAAAAATTCAAAATTTACAGAACTAAATACCGTAGTTCCAGGTATAAACGTAGACCCTGTGCCTTCTAAAGCTGCCTGGGCAAAAAAACTTGAAATAAAGAAAACAAGCCTGCTTTCGGATTTCTGGCCTCATGGCGAAATCGCAAAAAAAATCGGAATTTTCAATAGACAAGGAGGGTCTGCCGAAAAAACGAATATTGTTGTGGATGAAAAAAGTATTGTTGTTCTCGTAAAAGAATATCCTATATCCGAAGTCCCGGATATCGAAGAAATAATAAGGTTTTCAGGAGGGTTAAATGGGAGATAATAAGAAAGTAGCGGTAATGATTACCGATCTTTTCGAAGACGCAGAATATTCCAAACCGGCAAAAGCACTGAAGGACGCGGGTCATGAGCTCATTCATATCGGAATCAAAAAAGGAGCAACGGTCAAAGGAAAAAGAAACAAACAAGAAGTAAGAATCGATAAAGCTATCAGTAATGTTTCAATAGATGATTTCGACGCTCTGTTAATCCCCGGCGGATATTCTCCTGACAAACTCAGAATACATGGAGAAGCGGTAAATTTCGTAAAAAACTTTGTAAAAAAGGAAAAACCTGTTTTCTTTATCTGTCACGGCGGACAGCTACTTATAAGTGCAGATGTTTTAAAAGGACGTAAAGTTACCGGATGGAAATCGATAAAACAGGATTTAATAAACGCCGGCGCCGAATATATAGATAAAGAGGTCGTCGAAGATGATAATCTCATTTCTTCCCGTCAACCCCAGGATATTTCGTCATTCAATAAAGCTATAGTAAAAAAACTTGACTGAATAAGACTTCACAAAGAAAATAAATAAAAAAGGTGGTTGACAGATCAGCTTTTTTTTATATTGTATATCAGAAAAATGAATAAGATAGATGACCTGTGTATAAAAACCATACGTTTTTTATCCGTGGATGCGGTTACAAAAGCCAATTCCGGTCACCCGGGAATGCCTCTGGGAGCCGCTCCAATGGCTTATGCTCTCTGGAGCCGTCACCTAAGATTTAACCCGAAAAATCCAAACTGGTTTAACAGAGACAGATTTGTACTTTCTGCCGGTCACTCTTCAGCTCTTCTTTATTCCCTTCTACATCTTTTCGGATACGATTTACCCTTAGAAGAAATAAAACAATTCCGCCAGTGGGGAAGTAAAACACCCGGTCATCCCGAATATGGGGATACTCCGGGAGTAGAAGCCACAACCGGACCGCTGGGACAGGGTATCTCGATGGCTGTGGGGATGGCGATAGCGGAAAAATTCCTGGCGAAAACATTTAATAAAGAAAATTCCGATATTATAAACCATTATACTTATGTAATGGCCTCAGACGGAGATCTGATGGAAGGTATTTCTGCCGAAGCATGCTCTCTGGCGGGAACTCTTAAATTAAACAAACTTATAGTCCTTTACGACAAAAACAACATTTCTATCGAGGGAGACACGGATATAGCCTTCACCGAAAACGTCGAACAGCGTTATAAAGCTTACGGATGGAATGTAATTAATGTTAAAGACGGAGAAGATATAGATAAGATAGATAAAGCAATAGATGAAGCTAAAAGTGAAAAAGATAACCCTTCCATTATAATCATTCGTACTCATATAGGATACGGAAGCCCAAAACAGGATACCGGAGCAGTACACGGCTCACCGCTCTCGGAAGAAGAAGTCAGGGAGACAAAACGGAATCTGGGATGGCCGGAAGAACCCCATTTCCTGATTCCCGAAGAAGCTAAAAATCACTTTGCCAAATATAGGGACAAGGGCGAAAAGCTGGAAAAAGAGTGGAACGATTTGATTGAAAAACATAAAAAAGAATATTCAGAAGAAGCCGTAAATTTGGATAATTCATTACTGGGAGAACTCCCTTTAAGTTGGGACTCAGATATTCCGGAATTTCAAAAGGAAGCCGGAGCTGTCGCCACTCGAAAAGCTTCAGGCAAAGTATTGAACGCTATAGCTCCCAAACTCCCAAATTTAATCGGAGGGTCGGCGGACCTTGCGCCTTCGAACAACACCATTATGGAAGGTTTTGGAGATTTCTCATCAGAAAGTCCCGCATCCAGAAACTTGCACTTCGGAGTCAGAGAACACGCTATGGGAGCCATAGTTAATGGAATGGCTCTTCACGGAGGAGTGATACCATATGGCGCTACATTTCTTATTTTCTCCGATTATATTAAACCGGCGCTTCGCTTATCAGCGCTTATGAAATGCAAATCAAAATTCGTATTTACTCATGACAGTATAGGTCTGGGAGAAGACGGTCCCACGCATCAACCGGTGGAACATTTGATGAGCCTCAGGGCTATACCGCATATGACCGTTATCCGTCCGGCGGACGCGAATGAAACAGCAGAAGCGTGGAAAATCGCGATCGAAAGCAGAGGTCCTGTTTCTCTTATTCTCACCCGGCAAAGTTTACCGATACTGGATTTAAACAAAAATAATATTAAAGAAGGGGTAAGAAAAGGCGCTTACATACTCGAAGATTCAGATGAAAAGCCGGAAATCATTCTTATCGGAACCGGCTCTGAAGTTCATCTGGCTCTTGAAGCAGCCCAGATGTTAAGAAAAGAAGGAAAAAAGGTACGAGTTGTTTCCATGCCCTCTTTCGAATTATTCGAAAAACAGGATTCGGCATACAAAAATGAGGTTCTTATCCCTGAAATACCTAAAATGGCAATTGAAGCGGGTGTAACACTCGGCTGGCGCAAATATGTGGGAGATAACGGTAATATTCTGGGCCTGGATAGATTCGGAACTTCTGCTCCCGGAAAAACGGCATTTAAAGAACTGGGATTTTCTGCAGAAAACGTAACAAAAAAGGCAAAAGAACTCCTTTCAAAATAAAAATCTATTTTAATTATTTCAACATATTTTTTTTAACCTCTTTCTTCACATCACCTTCTATCCCCTCAATTTTAAAGTTATCGCTTTCATAAAAGTATAGAACATAAATCCATCTTACAAATAGATTAATGAAGAACCAGATAACAGAAATCCCGTGGAATTTTTGACCTTGCACAAAAAATGAAAACGCATTCATTAATAATAAAGATGTGTTTCAGGAGGTATAATGAAAAGAAAAGTTGTTTATATATTAATATTTTTTGGAATTTTAGCTCTCCTTTATCTTTTTTTACCCGGTTATTTCACAGCTATAATCCCATCTGCTAAAGCAAATCAAATTAAAAACGTAAAACTTCCATCCGGATTTGAAATAGATGTTTACGCAGAAAATATAGCGGGGGCGCGTTCTCTCTGCTTAACCCGGGAAGGGACTCTGTTCGTCGGAAGCAGAAGAGAAGGAAAAGTTTATGCTGTTTTAGACACTAACAAAGATTTCAAAGCAGACGAAGTAATAACTATAATTTCAGGTCTTAACAGCCCTAACGGAATAGCTTTTAAAGAAGGCGCTCTTTACGTCGCGGAAATAAGCAGAGTTTTGAAATTTGATAATATCCAAAATAATTTAAACTCTATTCCCGAATTTACTATAGTTAACGCATCTTTCCCCGCTGATGAACATCACGGATGGAAATTTATCGCTTTTGGTCCGGATAACAAGCTTTATGTGCCTGTGGGCGCGCCCTGCAATATTTGCCTTGAAAAAGACGCAAGATACGCTTCTATAATGAGAATGAATCCAGACGGCAGTAATCTTGAAATATTCGCAAAAGGGATAAGAAACACAGTGGGTTTTGACTGGCATCCCGAAACCGAAGTCTTATGGTTCACAGATAACGGAAGAGACTGGATGGGAGACGACATACCTCCCGACGAACTCAACAGAGCTCCCGAACCTGGAATGCATTTCGGTTTTCCGTTCTGCCACGGCAAAGGCATTCAGGATCCTGAATTTCGCAGCAGGGAATGTTCGGAATTTACCCCGCCCGAATTGGAACTCGGACCGCATGTGGCGGCTCTCGGAATGCGATTTTATACAGGAACAATGTTTCCGGAAAAATACCGGGGAGGTATATTTATCGCCGAACACGGTTCCTGGAATCGTACAACCCCTATAGGATACAGAGTAATGTTCGTACAAGTAAAAGAGAACAAAGCCATTTCAAAGGAAGTATTCGCGGAAGGATGGCTTGCCGGCAGCACTTCCTGGGGAAGACCGGTGGATTTAGAAATAATGCCGGACGGTTCTTTGCTTTTATCTGATGACAAATCCGGAACAATCTACAGGATTAAGTATAAAGGAGATTAAAATATGGAAAATTATGATTTTATTGTGATCGGAAACGGTTCCGGAGGAATAGTATCATCCAATGCTGTTTCTCACGGTAAAAAAGTCGCTCTAATAGACGAAGACCCTCCGGGCGGGTTATGCATGAATTTCGGATGTATACCAACAAAAAAACTAACCTACGCCGCGGACAGAATTGTTGAACTACAAGAAGACAGTAAGTTTGGAATCGAGGCCGAAATTAAAAAAATAGATTTTAACCTGATAATGGAAAGAATGAGAAAAAGCAGAGAAGCAAGCAGAGAAAAAATAAGAAAAAGTCTGTCCGATACGAAGATAATGGATTTTTATCCGGGAAAAGCTCATTTTGTGGATGAATATATTCTGGAAGTAAACGGAGAAAAAATTAAAGGCGAGAAAATTGTCATAGCCACCGGTACCAGGCCATTAATCCCTCCAATAGAAGGTTTAGAGAGTTCGGATTATCTGACAAATGAATCATTGCTGGAATTGAAAGAAAATCCGGAAAGTGTTGTGATTATCGGCGGAGGTTATACGGCCGTGGAATTCGGGCATTTTCTATCTGCAATGGGAACGGACGTTACCATACTGGAAATGACGGAGAGGATACTTAACGTCGAAGAACCCGAAATTTCTGATTTACTCAATGAAAAAATGAGCCAGCGCATGCAGATTCACACTAGCGTTAAAGTAACGGAGGTCAGTAAATCCGGTAAAAAATATAAAATTACCGGAGAGGATAAAAAAGAATCTAAAAAAGTAAACTTCACAGGAGACAATATTCTCGTAGCTGCCGGAAGAAAATCTAACGCCGATTTGCTTGAGGCGGCAAGTACCGGTATAGAAACAGACGATAACGGATATATAAAAGTAAACGAAAGCATGAAAACCAGCGTAAAAAATATCTGGGCTCTGGGTGACGCCACAGGGCAACATATGTTTAAACACGTTGCAAACAGAGAAGCGATACTGGTTGCAATAAACAGCTTACACACCCATGAAGAGAAAATGGATTATTCTTCGGTGCCTCACGCGGTCTTCGGATATCCTGAAATAGCCTCCGTTGGATTAACTGAAGGACAAGCTGCGAAAAAATACGAAAAAATACTGGTAGGCAAAGCGAAATACACGGGAGTCGCTCGCGGCGCCGCGATGCTTGAAAAAGATAGCTTCGCGAAAGCGATCGTAAATCGTGAAAACATGGAAATTCTCGGATTTCACATCATAGGTTCTCAGGCTTCGATTCTAATCCAGGAAGTAATAAATCTTAAAGCGCTGGGTCTCAGTTTCGAAAATTTATGGGGAATGCACATACATCCCGCTTTACCCGAACTTATAATAAACACACTCAACAACCTGGAAGAAAGATATTAAATTAAGAATAAAAACTAAAAAAGGAGGCTAAAAAAATGGAGCAGGTGACAGACCTTGTTTGCGGTATGAAAATAGATAGGGATAAAGCTGTAACGACCTCTTATAAGGCAAAAACCTACTATTTTTGCAGCGAAGAATGTAAAAATAAATTTGAAAAAGAACCTGAGAGATATTTAAAAAGAGAAGACCCTGAATGCTATTAGCAACAATTTTTTTCAGCCTCTATCAAAATCTTAAACAAAAATACCAAAACTATATACTTTGCCATGTCAAATACTTCAGGATATTGATATAAACCATAAAAAATTTTTTTTGTGTTTCGATTACTTCCTGATTTTAAAGTTCTAGAGGTATCCTGGTTATGATCCTGTGTTGCATATTGAATTCTTTTTACTAATATGTAATTGAAATTTGAAGCTAACTTATATATAAATTTCCGAATGGTTTAAAATACAAGGATAAAAGGATGGGACTTACCACAAAATCTAACAGAATGGGAAAAGAAAAAATCGGTCCTTTACTGTTTAAATTGTCAGTCCCGGCAATTATTGGAATGTTTGTTCATTCAATGTATAACATTATAGACAGTATGTATGTAGGCAGATTCAGCACAGAAGCTTTATCCGCTTTATCATTGTGTTTCCCCGTCCAGATCCTATTGATTGCCGTAGCTGTCGGTACGGGAGTAGGTACCAGCTCTTTAATTTCCCGATTACTCGGGCAGAAAAAAGTAGATAGAGCCGGTATAGTCGCCGAACATGTCTTTTTTATAGCTATTTTATACGGCCTTATAGTCGGAGTGATTGGATTTTTTTTCTCTGAACAGATAGTCCATCTTTTTACGGATAATCCGATGTTAATAGATATGGCAAAAAGATACATAAGAATCATTATGATAGGCTCATTAACGATTTTTATACCCGCTATATTTAATTATATTTTGAGGGGAGAAGGCAATACCTTCGCTCCCATGATAACCATGCTGATAGGAGCCGTTTTAAATATAATACTGGATCCTTTTTTAATCTTTGGAATAGGATTTTTCCCGAAATTAGGGATCGAGGGAGCCGCTATCGCTACAGTTTTCTCAAGACTAATAAGCGGATTGTTTATAACTCATATTCTCTTAAGCGATAGGAATGAAGTTACTTTGAGACTGAAAAAATTCTCCTTTGACCTTCATATTATAAGAGGAATATATCAGGTCGGATTACCGGCAATGGCCGGGAGACTTTTAATGAGTTTAGCTATGATAACGGTTAACAGAATATTAGGGTCATTTAACATCACCGCTATAGCGGTGATGGGAGTGATTTTTAGACTACAATCTTTTTTTCTTATGTCTATTTTCGGTTTAACTCAGGGTTACTTGCCGCTCGTGGGTTACAACTTCGGGCATAAAGAACCGGAAAGGATGAAAAAGACAATCTTTCTGGGAAGCTTTACAGCATTATCTATGGGAGCACTGGGGCTTATACTCTTTCAGGCATTTCCGGGATTTTTACTCGAATTATTTAATCAAGATCCCGAGTTTATAAGAATAGGAATAACCGCTTTAAGACGAGTAAGTCTGGCATACATATTTATGTCATTAAATATTATGGGCGCGGCAACTTTTCAAGCAATAGGAAGAGGTTTTCCGAGTTTGATTCTGAACATCATGAGACAATTCTTCATACTTCTGTCTTCTATGTATTTTCTGGGACAGGCATTCGGATTAGAGGCGACCTGGTTTGCATTTCCGATAGCGGAAGCGACTACTTTTATCCTGCTTTCCCTGTGGTTATCTTTGACTTTAAAAAAATGCTTTTACAATATATGTCAGAGAGGTGAATCTTTAACTTAAAATTTCATAATTCAATATCTTAAAGTCAAAAGTATTAATATTCGAGCTTATTATCCGGATTTTTTTACAGCGGAAATAAGTTTACGCATCATTTCTTCGGCATCACCAAAAAGCATTAAAGTGTTATCAGCCGCAAACAGCGGATTCGGTATTCCCGAAAAACCCGGGCTCAAACTTCGTTTAATTACAACGACAACTTTTGCCTTATCCGCCTCGACTATGGGCATACCTCCGATTGGACTATCGGCATCAGTTCTGGCTTTGGGATTTACCACATCGTTTGCTCCCAGAACAATCGCCACATCCGTTTCAGCCATCCTGGGATTTATTTCTTCCAGTTCTTTTAATTTCTTATAAGGAATGTCTACTTCCGCCAGCAAAACGTTCATGTGCCCGGGCATTCTACCGGCAACAGGATGTATGGCAAAACTAACTTCGATATCTTGCGATTCAAGCAGATTAGTAAAATCTCTAACCGCATGCTGCGCTCTGGCTTGTGCCATACCATAACCCGGGATAATCACAACTTTCCCGGCATCAGAGATAAGCATAGCCACTTCTTCGGGAGAGGTGGACTTTACTTTCCCTCCGTAAATATCCTCTTCTTCTTTTTTTTCCGAAGCAGCCCCAAAACCCCCTAAAAGTACATTTATAAAAGAACGGTTCATCGCCTTACACATGAGATTGGTGAGTATTATACCTGACGCTCCGACAAGAGAACCGGCAATAATAAGAATATTATTGTTAAGCACAAATCCTGTTGCACATGCCGCAAGACCGGAATAAGCATTCAAAAGAGCTATGACCACGGGCATATCCGCACCGCCTATTGCCATTACCAGAGATATTCCCAGAACCGATGAAACGGCTACTATAATCCAGTATAGATGAACCATCTCAGAATTATAAACCATCCCTGCAGCAAGTAACAACGTTCCCATAAGAAGTAAAAGATTTAATGCGTGTCTGCCTTTTAATAAAAAAGGTTTTTTGTATATTACGCCCTGTAATTTCCCAAAAGCTACCAGACTTCCCCAGAAAGTAACCGAACCGATAATGCCGGAAGCCGAACCAGCCACAAGAGATTGTTTTGCTAAAGAAAAAGAACCAGGAGGTATCCCGATTATAGTGACTCCAGCCACCAGAACAGAAGCGGCACCCCCGAAACCGTTAAAAAGAGCAACCAGCTGAGGCATAGCCGCCATCTTTACTTTATATGCCAGAACCGCTCCCAGGGCCGCTCCCACCACGAAAGCCGCGAGAATCAACTCGAAATCCAATATGCCTCTGGCTATTACAGTCGCGATAACAGCTACGAACATTCCCAACGCTCCCATAAAATTCCCCCTCACGGCTGTTCCGGGATGAGATAGTTGTTTTAACCCCAAAATGAAAAGTACTGCGGAGATTAGATACGCTATGTTTAAAATAAAATCAGCCAAATTTCATTCCTTATTTCTGAACATATCCAACATTCTGTGGGTTACCAGATATCCGCCTACCACATTAACGGTGGCAAAAAACACCGCGGTCAGACCAAAAATTGTTGTCAGTGTAGTATGTGCGGAATTATAAGAAATAACAGCGCCTATAATCGTAATTCCCGAAATCGCGTTCGAACCGGACATGAGCGGAGTGTGAAGTATGGGCGGAACTTTAGTTATCACTTCAAAACCCACAAAAATAGCCAGCACAAAGATTGTAAGCACATAAACAAAATTCAGCATATCTCCTCCTTTAAATTTCTACTCAAAGTTGTTCCTTCAGTTTAGAATTTGTTATTTCCCCTTCAAAAGTTATCAACGTACTTGAAGTAATTTCATCTTCCATGTCGATTTCTCCGTTTTTTAATACATGGAAAATAAAATTAGTAATATTTTTTGAGTATAGTCGGCTAGCGTTAAAAGGCAAAAGAGAAGGCAGGTTTATCGTTCCTATTATTCTAACACCATTTTCGTCAATTGTCTTTCCGGCTTTCGTTAACTCGCAATTCCCTCCGCTTTCAGCCACAACATCCACGATAACAGAACCCGGTTTCATTTTTTTCACCATATCTTTACTTATTAAAACCGGAGGCTTCTTACCGGGCACCCCGGCGGTTGTAATCACAATATCATTTTCGAAAAGTACTTCAGTTAAAAGTTCTTTTTGTTTTTTATAAAACCCTTCGTCCATTTCTTTCGCGTATCCCTTTTCTTCTGTTTGGCCTTTTTTTTCTATCTTCAACTCTACAAATTTAGCCCCCAAACTCTCCACCTGTTCCTTGACATCTTCTCTGATATCGTAAGCTGAAACTACCGCGCCCAACCTCTTCGCGGTTGCTATCGCCTGTAAGCCCGCTACTCCGGCGCCTATAACAAAAACATGAGCGGGTCTTATTGTACCCGCGGCGGTCATTAAAAGCGGAAACATTTTAGGAATTTCGGAAGCGGCTATAAGAAGGGATTTATAACCGGCGATTGTAGCCATAGATGAAAGAACATCCATACTCTGTGCCTTCGAAGTCCTGGGCATCAATTCCATAGCAAATGCGGTTATTCCCTTTTCAGCAATTTTTTTAATTAACTGCGGAGCGGCGAAAGGATTAAGTAAACCAACGAGTATTTGACCCTCTTTTAGTAAAGCTATATCGGCTTCAGCTTTTTCAGGATTTGCTCCGGCACCTCTTACCTGAAGCAGAATATCCGCCTCACTGAAAACCTGCGCTCTTTTGTTCAAAACCCGGGCATTGTTTTCTTTATACGCTTCGTCAGAAAAACCGGAAAGCACTCCCGCCCCACTTTCCACTATAATCTTAAGATCTTTATCCAGAAGGGATTTAACCGATTCTGGGGTAATGGCAACTCTTTTTTCCGCGGGAAATGTTTCTTTTGTCGCGCCTATTACCATTTTTTCTCCTTTTTCTATTTTACATTACTACCATGAGAAAATTTCTCATTCTAATATCGTCATTGCGAACTGTTTTTCCCCCTTTGCCCGCGTGAAGCAATCTCTCCGCTAACAATATTCTATCACCCAGACTAAACTTGAGATTGCTTCGCTTAAGTCCGTCAAGATGCCAAACTCGCAATGACAACTTCTTTATCCCTATACATAAAATTATTTTCTAAAAAATTTTTCAATATCGTCTTTTTTAAAATTTTGATAGAATTTATCCGGATATGATGTATCGGGTTTCTCGATATGCAGCAGGTTACACTTTATATCGCTGAGTTTGGAAGCCTCAACGCTGAAACTATCCAGTCCTATACTCAGGAACAAAGGATAAAATTCCTCGAAACTGGCTACCTCTCCGCACAAACAAATTTCTTTTTTGATAGTTTGAGCCTCCCGGACGATTATTTCCATAAGACGAACCAATGAAGGATGAAGGATATGATATCTCTTTTCTATTATTTGACTATTCCTGGAAGCGGCGAGAGTATATTCCAGAAGGTCGTTAGAACCGATATTGGCGAAGTCGGCGTGTCTCAAAAGTGTCCCCGTCATCACTGCCGCAGCCGGAGTCTCGATCATTATGCCTTCCTTAATATCTTCATTATATCTTTTTCTTTCTTTATCCAGTGTAGATTTCGCCTTTTTCACGATTTCTCTAAACGACTCGATATCGGACAAATCGGATATCATAGGATATAGCAATCTCAAATTACCGTAAGACGCAGCTCTCAATATCGCTTTAGTCTGACTTAAATACATATCATGAAAAATATTTATTGCCCTCGCCCCCCTGATCCCCAGATCATCGTTTTCCCCCGAAGGGAGCCTCAGATATGCAGGCATTTTATCGCCGCCAATATCGAGCAACCTTATATCCACACTCTTATCCTTAGCAGCCTGCGCAATATTCTTATAAACCCTGAACCATTCTTCCTCTGTTGGCGCCTTATTACGGTTCATGAATAAAAATTCCGAGCGAAGCAGGCCCACACCGTCATAATTTAAACCCTCGAGCAATTTAATCTCCGCCTGCAAACTTATATTAGCTTTCAATGTCAGACGTACTCCCCTTTTGGTTTGAGCGGGTTCTTCTTTTCTAATAACACAGATTTTTTTACGTTCTTTCGCTTCTTTTATCTTTTCATCATAATATTTTTCCGTTTTTTTATCGGGATCTACAAAAACCTTCCCCAGGGAAGCATCGACGATAACTTTGTCCCCGCAACCGACATTCTCAACCGCCTCCACACCAAACACTATGGGTACACCATAATTCTGAGCAAGAATAGTCGCGTGAGAGGTCAATCCTCCTTCTTCTGTAACGAAAGCAAGTACTTCATTCTGAGCTATATTTAAAACCATCGAAGGAGTAAGACGCTTGGATACAACAACCACAGGCTGTCGTTCACCTTCAGGACATTCGAATTGACCGGAAACCCCGTCAAAAGAAGAGAGAATACGATTGCGGATATCCACAAGGTCATGTGACATCTCCGAAAAATGAGAATCTTTTTGCTTGAACTTCTCCTGATAGCTTTCGAAAACATCATTAACCGCGTGCTCGGCATTGATGAGTCTCTTTTTTATAAGAGAAATAATTTCTTCAAACAATGCTTCATCTTCTAAAATCTTACCATGCGCGGCAAATATATCTTCACCGGTTTTTCCGAAAATCTCTTCAGACGCTTTTAACATATTTTCTATTGCTTCTTTTGTTTTTCCGTAAGCCTCTTTTAAACGAGCAATTTCTTTTTCTATTTTTTCTTCCTCTATCATATAATGAGGAATATTCTCCTCTACTTCCTCTGTATAAACAGCGGTAACTCCCTTTGCCAGACCAGAGTTCGCGCTAATTCCATTTAGTATTTTCATTTATTTTTTCCCTTTAAATCCCTTCATCTTTATCTCCAAAAACCCTCCTATTTAACGGCTTCATCATTATAGAAATTCTCTTTAAGGAATAATTCTTCTGCGTCTCTCAATATTTTATTAATAAACTCATCACTTTTCGGAATAAAGCATCCCGCCGAATCATAATGTCCGCCCCCGTCGTATTTACGTGCTATCTCAGCAACATTCACACTCCCTTTTGAACGAAGACTTACTCTTATCACGTCTCCTTCTTCCCTGAAAAATATTGCGATATTCACATCTTTTACAGAAAGCATCTCTCCCACAACTATATCCGCATCTTCCTTCTTTCCTCCCGTATTTAAAAGATCTTCATGTTTTAATTCAGACCACACAATCTTCCCCTTTTTTAAATATTTACATCTAGACAGACAGATCCCTAAAAGAAGAGCCGCTTCCTTTGTTTTAGACCAGTAAACCATTTCCGACAAACTATAAAAATCTATACCTGTTTCCAGTAATCGTGCGCAGATTTCGAAAGCCGAAGGTCTTATATTAGGAAGTCTGAATGAATTTGTCTCCACAATAATCGAAGTCAAAATATTCAATGCGATATCCCTGGTAATATCGACGTCCAACTTTTTAAGAAGCAGATAAATCAATTCTCCTACAGAAGAAGAATCCGGTTCCACTATCTGCAAGTTACCATAAGGTTCTCTTACCTCATGATGATCTATAGATAAAATCCACTTTGCTTTTTCAAAAGTCCCGATAGACTTACCGAGAAGCTTTTTATTGCCGCTATCCACAGCTATCGCAAGCTCCGGGATTCGGGAGGTTCTTTCCTTGATATTTTCTGTACCGGGGAGCCCTCTATACATCTCGGGTACACCATCGGGACTTAACATATCCACTTCCTTGCCCATCTGTTTTAAACCCAAACCCAGAGAAACCAGAGAGCCGATGGCATCGCCATCCGGATTAATGTGGCAGGCGATAACTATATTTTCTACACTTTTAATCTTTTCCGAGGACTCTTTCAATCCTTTCATTTCCATATTTATATCTTTCCTTTTATTCCTTTCCTTTTAGAAATTTTATATTTCCTCTTATCTTTTTCTTTCTTTACTCCTCAGGGCTCTACTTTTAAAAATTTACTTTATTATTTTTTTTAATTCCGCCCTCCGAATTCCATTTTCAATTACCGACCTTCGCCGTTTTATGCTCTTTTACATTCTTCAGTGACTCGATAAGCTTGCTCGCTTCTTTTTTCTTCAATTTCTTTATATCTGTTTTACCGTAATATTTATTCAAAAAATTTCTCAGGTGTTTATTATCCCACCCCAAATCGCCGACCAGCTTATCTATAAACATTTTCTGTTTTATAGTCATCCCGAAAGAATTAATCCTGTAATGGTCGCTTCGCACAAAATAATTCATCAGTTTTCTAAAACCTTTATAATCGAGCTGCTTCGCGCTGTCAACTCCGGTGACTTTTTTCAATATTTTTCTGTACTCCGAATCGGATAAATCGAGTTCTTTCTTAACGATATGAATGACCGCCAATTTCTTATTATCCAGTTTATTTTTCATTCTAAAAATCTTTCAAATCGTTCTTTCTTAGCCTTACATATAGGGCAAACACCGGGAGGCTCATCCCGTGCGCAAAGATAGCCGCAAACCCTGCATCGCCATACAGGTTTAGATAGATTTGTTTGCCCGATTTTATTTTCCTTAGATTCTCTCTTCATTTTTTCTCTTGCTTCTTTAGGAGGTCTTCTTTCGGGTATTTTTTTTACATCTTTTTCTCCGTCCACGACAGCCTGAGAAACATAAAGCCCGCAATAGCAGGTGTCATAATCATTCAAATCCGGGTCTCTGTAATCGCAGGGACAAATTATATCGAGATCTTTATCTTTTTTTTCAGACGCAAGACGACAGGGACAGGCCCAATAACCATATCTCTCTTCGTTTATCAGAAGCCCTTCTACAAGATCTTTCGTAAATTCCTTCTCCGGATTAAGATTGTACCCTGCCGACTCCGCCTCTTCATCCAGCCTTTTATATAATTTCTCGATTTGCTCCTGAGTTATTTTAATTTCATCCATTTGATATTTTACTCCTTATTTCTTCTTCGTCATAACCAGTAACACTTTCCTCATCGTTAATCACAAGGGTAGGAAAAGAGCAAAGCGGATTCCATTTTTTTACTTCTTCTTCTGCTCTTTCTTTATCCTCTTCATCTAAAAGATCGACATCCACATAGTTATAATCGACACCCAAACTATTCAACAATTTCTTTGTCTTCTTACACCACACACAGGTGGATATAGCATAAAGCATTATTTTGCCTTTTTTTTCTCCTTCTACATGCTTTAAATCCATGATTCCCCCTTTGGTTTTTCAAATATTATCGTTTATTAAGTCTTCTAAAGTAAAAGATTTTAATGTTTCCCGCAAGGTCGTCCCTACTTTTTCCCACACTTTTTTCGCCTTACATTCGCTATCTCTTTCACACACCGAAGGCGAATCTATACAAACCACCGGATTTAAAGAACCCTCGAGAATATCTACTATTTCATCGCATTTTATTTTTTCGGGTGGCCTGCCAAGAACATATCCGCCTTTTAATCTGACAATCAGACCTTTAGCTTTCAAAGAAGATATAATATGATCCAGATATTTCATTGAAACTCCCATACGGGAAGATATTTCCTTCAATAAGAGCGGTTTCTCCTTATAGCAATTAGCAAGCTCTATCATGGTTCTCATTCCGTACCTTGTTTTAGTCGAAAATTTCATCCCGCAGATCTCTCCTTTTTTTTCTTTCGATTCTAATTATCAATTCCATTAAGCTACGGCGACCACTTCTTTAACTTCAGAAACTTTTTTCTTCAGATAACTTTCTATACCCGCTTTCAAAGTTATCTGAGACATCATACATCCGGAGCAAGCCCCTATAAGTCTTACCTTAACCACTCCATCATCTGTGATTTCAACCAGTTCGACATCGCCTCCGTCCGCCCGCAAAGATGGTCTGATATCTTTTATAGCCTCTTCAACTTTTTTCTTGATTTTTTTTGTTTGTTTTTCTTTTATCATTTTCGACTCCTTTTTTGTTTTTCAACCATTAAAATTAACAATAACTTTGTTTATATCCCATAAACTTTCGATCTTTTCCATTATCTCTTCCCTGATGTTATTGGCAAATTGGTGTCCTTCGGGAAGATCCACCGTTACCTCTACGATTCCGTTTTCCACCTTAATGCCTGTTATCAAATTAGTTCTGACAAGATCAAGCCCGGCAAGGGGATTCATGACATGTCTCAGCCTCTTCAATACTATTTCTTTTGTAGTAGAAATTCTTTCTTTGATAAGACCGTGTTTTTCCTCATAATTCCGGATAGCCGCCCGAAGACCATCCACAGCCAGCACGGAACAGTGAGTTTTAATTTTAGGCAATCCGCCGAGCGCATCCGAAGCTTCTTGCCAGCTTATATTTTTAGCTTCATCCAGGGTTTTTCCCTTTGCCAGTTCAGTTATTATGGAACCGGTGGCTATGTTTGAAGCGCAACCATAGGATTCGAATTTTATATCCTTAATCCTATTGGTATCTTCTTCTACCTTAATATAAACCGAAACCATATCTCCGCAGGCGGGACTGCCTTCCGTAGATTTCCCGTCGGGGTCTTCTATGCTTCCGACATTCCTGGGATTTTTGAAATGCTCAAGGACTTTTTCGTTATATGGAAAATTCATCTTTACCTCACTTTCTCTCCTTTGAGAGGGCTAATCGCTCTTAATTGGCTTACTATTTCCTTAAGAGCCTTTACTATTCCGTCTACGTCTTCCTTTTTATTGAATCTTCCTAAAGTAAACCGAACAGAACCGTGAGCTCTTTCGTGATCTCCGCCGATACCCAAAATCACATGACTCGCTTCAAGAGATTTGCTGAAACAGGCGGAACCTGTGCTAACCGAAAACCCCTTCATGTCAAGATGAAGTGTAATGGATTCTCCTTCCACATAATGAAAAGTTATATTGGCGTTATGCGGAACCCTTTTTTCCGGATGGCCGTTCGGAGTAACATAGGGTATTTCATTCTGAACTTTTTCTATGAGATAGTCTCTCAATTTTTCAAGTCTTTCATTTTCTTCTTCGGTTACCAGCTCGACTGCTTTGGCAAAACCGACCGCTCCGGGGATATTCTCGACACCAGCCCGCAAATCGAACTCCTGAAATCCTCCGTCTATCCACTTAGCAATAGAAACCCCTTCTCTCAAGAAAAGGGCTCCGATACCTTTTGGTCCGTGGATGGTATGCGCAGATATTGTAAGCAAATCGACACCCAATTTCCTTAAATCCATTGGAACCCTCATAAAAGAATGAGTGGCATCGGAATGAAAAAGAATATTATTTTTCTTACATATTTCACCTATAGTTTTTATATCCTGAATCGTTCCAATCTCCTGATTAGCGTGCTGGATCGAAACTAATATTGTCTCTTTACCAATAGAATCTTCGAGCTGGCTTATGTCGACTGATCCGTATTTATCCACATCCAGATACGTAACTCTAAACCCTTCCCGTTCCAGAGATTTGGCACTATTTAGCACGGGAAAGTCTTCTATTTTAGACACAATGATATGATTACCCTTCTTTCCTGAAAGTTTTTTAACCACACCTTTTATAGCGATATTACTCGATTCCGTACTCCCTGAAGTAAAAATCAACTTTCCGGCGGGATTACCCAGAGCAGAAAGAATATTTTCTCTCGCATCATCGAGGGCTTCCCTCGCCTCTATTCCCAGAGAATAACCGAATTC
>Ga0272443_10002459_pt1 | contig 23658 bp, 19 predicted proteins | sample SSMAcet12_FD_193581 | JGI IMG/M metagenome (GOLD analysis project Ga0272443, IMG submission 193581) | Marine sediment archaeal communities from Little Sippewissett salt marsh, Falmouth, MA, United States - SSM-Acet-12 | ecosystem: Environmental > Aquatic > Marine > Wetlands > Sediment ...
TTATCATAGACATTCATTCCCGCCAGGCGAGTATGAGCTGTATCCAGACAGATCTTGACGGAGGGATCAAATCCCTCAAGTGCCCGATCAATATCTTCTTCGTAATGGACAGTCGATCCAAAATGCGGGTGGAAACAGACCGTCACACCATGATCCTGGGCGACTTCATTGATCTTGTTCACCTTAACGATCGTCTCTTCCAACTCTTCCGGTGTCGGCCGTTCACCCCTGGGTGTTGTGGTAAATGGCGCCTGGAGGTTCATCAGATTGGCATCATGTTTATTCAGGAATTCGCAGCACTTTTTGGCTAAAGCTAAATCCTCATCAAAATCCGTTCTGATATAGTGGTACACATTGACGAACTTCATGTCATATTTTGCGCATAAGTCATCGAATTCCGAGTCAGCGCCTTCAAAGAGATTGACAATCAGATTAAAGTTCTCAAAATATTTGAATCCCAGATCTGAGGCCTCTCTCAGGGAATCTTCAAAGTTTTTCTTCAGGTTCGAACTGGTTGGTTTCCATTCATTATGTTCATCCATTAACCAGGTCCATAATGTATATGTAATTTTCATAACAAATTCTCCTATGGTTTATTGATTGGTCCGGGTGGTTTATCCTTTTACCGCGCCCTTGGTCAATCCTTCAATGAATTGTTTTTGACCGATAATATAAAGCAGCACAATCGGGATCGTCATAATCGATAGTGATGCAAACAACTGGGGGTAGTTAGTTTGATATTGACCAATAAACGATACCAAGCCGATCGGAAGGGTCTGTAACTTTTCACTTCGGATCAGAATACTGCTCATAAAATATTCATTCCAGGTATTCAATCCCGTAAAGATGATCACCGTCGCATAGGCGGGTTTGGATATCGGCAGAACAATTTTAAAGAATGCCGTGATCGGGTTACAACCATCCACCAAAGCCGCTTCTTCAATGGACTTTGGTAGTGATAGGAAATATGCGCGCATCAGGAATATCGCAAAGCCCAAATTCAACGCCGCCATCACCAGGATTAAAGAAATCCGCGTATTCTGAATACCCAAACCAATGACGACCGAAAAAGTTGGAATGGCCGTTACTCCTCTGGGAATCATCAAACTCAATAAAAAGAAATAAAAGAGCAGATTGCTGCCAGGAAACTTCATCTTGGCAAAAGCATAGGCTGCCAAAGAAGCGAACGGCAGAACCAATGCCAGAGTTCCAACAGTGATGATCACACTATTGATAAACTTCGGCCCGAGGTTTGCCATCTGCCAGGCCTCAATGTAATTCCGCCAGACCGGCGCATCGGGGAACCCCCAAACATTTGTATAGAATTCATTTGGCGTTTTTAGCGAGCCTAATAGCATCCAGATTACTGGATAGACTGTAAAAACAACCACCACGAAGAGAACGATGTAGGCAACAATATCAAGCCCACGACTTTTGATCTTCTCAGATGTCATAGTGTTCTTTTTTTGCATCATCAACTCATTTCTCTACATCTCGTATGAATTCTTCTGAGAGTAATACATCTGCAGAACACCGAACACAAGCACAATGACGAACATAATCATTGACATGGCATTACCCTTACCCACAGCCGCATATCGAGTAGTGGTTGACACAATCCATGTCAGAGCGACTTCGGTTGAGTGGAAAGGCCCACCACCTGTCATGACATAGACCAAATCGTAGTTACTGACAAACGCGCCTGTAATGGATAACAGGAAACTGACTATAGTAACCTGCATGACCAACGGGATTGTGATGTTGAAGAAACTTTGCCACCGCCCTGCGCCATCAATTCGAGCGGCTTCATATAATTCCTCAGGAATGGCCTGGATACCTGTCAGGAAAAGCACCATATGGAATCCAACCCATTTCCAAATATCAACAAACATGATTGACCAAAGTGCTATCTTTGGATCAGACAACCAACCCTGGATAAAAGATTCAAGGTGGACAAGTTTCAAAAAGTTATTGATAAGGCCAAATACGGGATTGTACATCCAGGACCAAAGCATACCTGCCACAACAAAAGCCAGAGTCACTGGTAAAAAGGTTGAGGTCCTAAAGAAAGTCCGGAGCTTAATATTCCGGTTCAACAAAATTGCGAGGAATAACGCAACCACATTCTTGACGACGGAAACCACCAATGCGAAGAGAAGTGTATTCTTCATCGCTGACCAGAAAATTTCGTCTTTGAAAACAAAACGATAATTGTTCAGGCCGATCCATTTCATATCAGAAAGTCCATCCCACCGGAAAAAGGATACATAAAGACCTCTGATCATCGGGTAGATCACAAATATTGAATAAAGCACGACAGCGGGCAATATCATTAGGTAAATCAGGCTATATTTCTTAAAAGCCATTGTGATTTTTTTCATAGATGACCTCTCGAAAAGGTTTCAACCGCGACGGGCACAAAAACAGGAGCGGCCCGTCGCGGTTGGTTGTCCCAAGATTATTCCACTACTTCAATCTCGGGCAAGTTCTTCATTGTGACTTTATCCCAATCTTCAGCCGTCCAGGTGCTCCACCAGTCAAACTGGAAATCTTTTTCCTCAATCAATGTGTCCAAAGCTTTCTGAACAGATTGTGTTGCTTCTTCCGAAGTCATGTTCCCAGTGAGAACCGCGGGAATACCTGCCACAAAAGCGTCATTAACTTCCACCGGCCAAATCCAATCCAGGAAAGTGATCGTATTCGGATAGAACTCTTCGACCAGTTCATTAGCCAGAGGCTCTGTGTCTGTAGATGGCACAGCGGCAATTGATGGACCCAGAGGATCCCGTTTGGACAGGATCTTGGTCGCATTATCGGGCCGGGAAATGAATTCAAAGAACTGCCGTGAGAGGCCATAGTTCGCAGGATCGGCAAACGACGGAATAATGAAGCAGTCGCCGGGGCCGCCACCATGCTGAGACATTGAACCTTCCACAACAACCGGGAACTCAAAGATACCAAGTTCAAAGGCATCTTCCACAACGGCGCGAACAGGAGCAAGGTGCCAGGTGCCTGCATAGAACATAGCAGCTTTTTCCTGGGCGAAAACCGCAAATTTCGCATCCGTATCCGTGTCCAGCGATTCCTGAGTCAGAATCCCATCGGTATAGAATTGAGCGATCTTATCAAATGCTTCCATCTCGGCGTCACCAGTAAATTGTTTGTTGCCTGAGAGGAATTCAACAATATTGGCAATAGAGGTGTTGCCGGTCGTCTGAGCATAGGTCTCGAAATACCAGATCGGCCAGAACCAGGGGGCCTTGCCATCATGGATCATGGGGATGATCCCTTTTTCTTCTTCAATGACCTTGGCAACCGCCAATAACTGTTCGTAGGTGGTAGGTTCTTCCAAGCCCAGCTCATCAAACATGGTCTTGTTGTAAATCACACCCGTGGTTGATGATGCGCCATAGGGAATACCCCAGACCTTATCATCAATGGTGTAGGCCAGGAATGCTCCTTCGGAGAATCGATCCTGGAATGGCTCGATGTATTCAGTCAGATCCATGGCAATACCGGAGCGCACCAATGTGGTGTTCACCAGACCAGCACCAGCGGAGCTGATATCAACAGGTTCACCAGCCATACGGGCGGTCTCAAGCATTTGAGGAACCTCGTTCCAGGCTCCCTGCCATTTCACTTCAACCGTCACACCATATTCTTCTTCAAAATCTGCGATGACTTCATCCCAGGCTTCAGCTTCGCCGGGATAGGTCCGCTCACTACCAATAATGTGAAGAGTACCATTCCCAAGGGATGAGACTTCTTCTGAATCACCGCCATCCGGCCCAGAAACCACTTCAGTAGCTTCGCCCTGTGTACAAGCAGTTACTGCACCTGCCAGCATCACAAAAATAAACAGTAACGAAACGATCTTCTTACCCATTTTCACTCCTTCCAAATTCTCTCAATAAAACGGTTAGTATATCTCTCCATTTAGCCCTGCAATCGTTCATAGACCTCCTTTTGAAGATCAATTCCAATACAACGCAAATCCAAGAATAACTATTCCGGTAATATATAAGGCAATACCAAGAGCAAGGATCAGACCGACTTTCTTTGAGGTTCCTTTGTATTCTCCGTATATCAAACCCCAGAGATAGGACCACATGTTATAGGTCTGACCTAAAGGCCAAGAAATTGCCAAACTCACAATTGGGGTCGCAAAAGAATGGATGATATTGCCGCCGTAATGGGCAATAGCTGAAACTAACCCAAAGATTCTGACCTTCAAAGGTGCGTGGATAACGCTCTTTATAAACAACTTCTTCTTGATCAATATTGTTGAGCAGACAATTCCAATGCCGATAAAAGCACCGGAGGATAGCATGAACATAAACACAATTGGAGGCAGACCTCTCAAGTTCTGAGGCGATTCAAGCCCAATGGACATCCCCAATGTGTAGCAGGGCGCAAAGATCAACGAGGTAAGCAACAGAGTTAGAACAGCCTTGCGAAGTGTTGTACTGTCCGCTTTTTTCTCACTATCGTTTTTATGAAGTTCGTCATTCTTCATCTTGGTCGAATAAACACAGACCATCGAAGCACCAACCAGAACGATCGCTGCCAGAAGGACAAGCCAAAGATTGGCATTTGGATCAATCGACTTCATAAGAATTGAAATGCCGGTTCCGACCAAAACACTGCCGGTTGAACTGATGGCGGTGGCCAAAATCAAACCCATTTTACTCATTACATTCAGGTTGATCCGCATCCCAATTGCATACATCGCGCCGCAGAAAAGGGTGCCATAAATCACAATGGGATCGGTCTGCAATCTGCTCCTGATGATGGTGGTAAAAGTCCCTCCCACTAAAACCACCATCACCGTAAGAACTAGGAGAACAGAGAAGAAAAATACATGAAGCAAATATCCATCAATAGGATAATCATCTAAATGTTTAATGAATTGGAACCATGAGCCCCACATAAAGGCAGCAAATAAAATTACAAATATGGCTCCGAGTGGGTTAAGACCTGGAATCGTCACGAATTCTTCCTCAGATTAGAGTTTGACAGCTTTGATGATATTGGCACTCAGTTCAATATCGTTGCGAGCTTTCTCACTGGTGGTGTAAGGTACCTTATCTTCAGTGATGCACTCATAGAAATGGCGCCACTCACGCTTAAAGGCCTCATCATAGGAAACGTAGACGGTCTTATCCACGTTCGCCTTAGGATCATCTTTATCCTGCTCATTGATCTTGACCAGGGTTTGGGCATTCTTGATGTAGGGGAAGGGGAAATTAACGGAAATCCGTTTTGAGTCGGAGAAGACTTCAAACGTCTCGTCCCAGTCCCGGCGCTTAAGAAGCAATGCACCTTCATAGACGCAGCGGATATCCTCGCCGAATTTCAAGACCGCGAGGATGGTGTTATCGTTATAAACATCTGCATATTGAATTTCGGTTGGCCGGCCAAAGGCTTCCTGCAAAAGGATGGCGTCATGGACCAGCAGGTAGAGCAAGGTGCTGTAGGCAACCGCAAGTTCTTTCCTGTCCTCGCCGATACCCTTGATCATTTTCTGCATATCAGACTGCACCATGGCATCACGGACTTCCTGGGGCAAGTCATCGTTGCGGACCTCATCATAGATCTCACCATTGATGGTGTAATCACCAGCATAATCATGAACGCGGACCAGATGGACATCATCCAGTTCCTTGATCATCGGGAGCACGTACTGGAAGGCGGGGTCCTGGCGTTTCATCATGCCAATCATATATTTCACACCACTTGCTTTTTCAGCAGCGATGATGGCATCCGCTTCTTCGAGGTTGAAGCACATTGGCTTCTCACAGAAAACATGCTTACCAGCGTTCATTGCTGCGATCGTAACAGGTGCATGATCTTTGGTGCTAACCAAAACAACGTCAACATCATCAGATTTAACCAGTTCGTTGTAATCGGTGTAGAGATTTTCAACGTTGTACAGCGGCCCAAGATAGTTCAGGATTTTTTCACTGAGATCGCAAAGCGCAGTAACCTTGAAATTTGGTAATTCCTGAAGTAAGGGGAGATGCGCCACCTGGGCAATCTCTCCGCATCCAACGATACCAACACGTAAAACCTTTTTATCCATCGTGATTCTCCTTGATCGGTTGTAAGTTTGTAATATTCAACAAAATTAGTACGTAATCAGATAAACAATTAATCCTGGAATGCAATCAGTTGACTTGTTCTTCCAAGAGATATCGATAAACATCCTCGACATTTGGAATCGAAGTCTGGGCGCCAAGTTTCGTTACAGCCAGTGCTGCTGCTGCACTGGAAAACCGCATCGCTTCTTCCGTTTCTTTTTTCTGGAGCAGTGAAGCGGCAAAGGCTCCCACAAAGGTGTCGCCCGCGGCGGTCGTATCCACGACATCAACCTGAAATGCCGGTTGGTAGTACTTCTTTTCAGCATTGTGAATGATTGCGCCTTCGCTTCCTAACGTGACAATCACCGTCTCGATACCCGCCTGAAGCCAAACATCTGCGGCATCATGGGCTTTTCTCCGGCTGGTAATCGGAAAGCCAATCAAATTGCCGCACTCAATTTCATTGACGATTAAAACGCTGACCTGCTTCAGGTACTTCCCGGGTATGGGGTAAATGGGCGCAGGATTGAGAACAACCGGAATATTTTCCTGGGCAGCTTTGGAAATAATATGAAAAACCGTTTTCAGCGGGATTTCATGCTGCAGCAATATCAATGATGACTTTGAGATTTCATGCCAAAGGCCATCAATCCACTCTGGTGTAACACAGGCATTGGCTCCGGGCACAATCACAATACGATTTTCACCACTTTCCTCCACCAGGATCGTGGCCGTTCCGGTGGAAACACCGGGAATGGTTTCAACAAACTGCGGATTAACGCCGGCTTCCTTAAGTTTTAAAATCATCTCCGGCCCAAAAGCATCCTTACCAACACAGCCAAACATGAACACGTTAGCGCCGGCACGGCTGGCAGCCACAGCCTGGTTTGCTCCCTTACCTCCTGGAATCACACTAAAACTTTCACCAGAAAGAGTTTCCCCAGCTTCAGGAACCCTCGAGGTTTGAACGACAAGATCAATGTTTAGGCTACCAATTACGGCGATACTGTCCAATTTTTATTTTTCCTTTACGCTGGTTGATTCGCGAACAATTAATTCCGCTTTGAGGCTGATCCGTTTATGCCCGTCGGTCCGATTTCCTTGAATTTTTTCAATGAGTAAATGAATGATTTGTTCAGCAATTTCATCAAATGGCTGGGCAATTGTCGTAAGGGAAGGCGTTGTGATGGCCGCGAGCTCAATATCATCAAACCCAATCACTGAGATATCATCGGGAATGGCTAAGCCGGCTTTACGGATGGCTGCAATCGCGCCGATTGCCATCATATCGTTCAACACAAATACCGCACTTGGCCTGCAGGTACTCTTGAGGAGTTCCGTCATCTCGGACATCCCGCTATCAAACCTGAAATTCCCAGCTCTGATCAATTCAGGCTTATAGGCAATATGCCGCTCTTCGAGCGCTCGCTTATATCCTTCAACCCGTTTCATACTCGGTGAGAGGTGATTGGGGCCGGTGATACATCCGATGCACTCATGACCCAGATCCAATAAGTACTTCGTCGCCTCATAACCCGCTGTCTCGTTATCAAGCAAAACAACATCCGCAAATTCAAGCGGTACGTAGCGGTCGGCGACGACCACCGGGATCTTATTTCTCAGCAGGGATTGAAGGTCATCCATTTCTCCGCCGGTGGCCATAAAAATCACACCATCGACCTGCTTCGCGATCAAAGTGTTGATGTAATTGCTTTGTTTTTTGGGGTCGTTATCACTATTCCCAAGAATGACGCTATAGCCTAATTGAAAGCCCAAATCCTCTATTTTGCGTGAAATCTCAGCAAAGAACAAGTTTGAGGCATCCGGCACAATCAAGCCAATCGTCTTCGTTGACCCCACCCGAAGGGATCTCGCCAGGCTGTTCGGCGTGTAATCCAACTTTTTTAGAGCCGCCTCAACTCGCGCTTTTGTCTCCGGCTTGACTCGTCTGGTGCCGTTAATTACATGAGACACCGTGGTATAAGACACCCCTGCTTCTTTTGCCACATCTTTTATCGTTACTTTATCCATAGGTTCCCTTTTAGCAAACGATTGCGCAAACGTTTTATCTAATTTAGCATAAGACTTAGCCCATGTCAAGAGATAGTTAACAATTCTTTATCGTTTATTAAGGTTCCCCCACCCCACATGCCTAATATCATCATTGATTGAAAATGGACAGCCCTTTCCATTAGAAATTCCCCGGCCATTTCTTACGAGACAAACAATCTTTCAAATCGTCTATTATTTACTGCAAATCAACTAAATTTGACGTCAATCCATCTCCCACCCTTGACAAACGTCCTCAGTATGGATATTCTCAAAATAATTAATTATCTAAACCAAAATAAATTGCTGATCGGAAAGAAAAGGGCGCTAAACCCTTTCATCCGATGACAGCAGAACAATTTCCCGCTAATTGGCAGAAAAGGAAGGGCCATTTATGAGTAAAAGTTTTCCACGAACGACCGTTGCCAATATTTCCTTACCCAGAATGATTATTGGTTGCAATTGGGTTTCAGGATTCAGCCACTTGAGTGCTTCCAACGATTTGTTTATCAAACAGACTCACCATGGGCCAAAATCAGTCAGTGCGATTTTTGAGACCTTTCTGGAACATGATATCAACGCCGTCCTGGGCCTCTTTAGCGTTGATCACAACCTCTTGCCCGCAGTTAAAATGGCTCAGGAAAAAACGGGCAAAGAGATGATCATCATTGATGAGCCCATCATCAATGTCGATGATAACCCCACAGCCCGGGCTGAAGCCAAACAAACCATTGAAGAATGCGCCAAAAGAGGGGCAACCTTCTGCATGCCGCTGCATTCCTGCATCGAGCAGATGCTCAATAAGAACACCAAATCCATTGATCGCTTGCCGGACTATCTGGATATGATCAGGCAAGCCGGGATGATCCCCGGGCTTTCAGCCCATATGCCAGAGGTCATACAATATGCAGATCTCAATGAATACGATGTGGAAACTTATATCCAGATCTATAACAGTATGGGCTTCCTGATGCAGATCGAAATTGAAAGTGTGGCCAAGATCATCCAGAACGCAAAGAAACCCGTCATCACGATCAAGCCGTTGGCTGCAGGGCGTACCACGCCTTTTGTGGGGCTTAATTTTGTCTATAACACCATTCGAGAGCAGGATATGGTCTGCATTGGCACCTTCAATCCACGTGAGGCGGCTGAGGATATCGAAATTGCCGAAGCAGCCATTGAACGTCGGGCGCCGGATGTATCACTCAGAGACAGCCCCTTTGTCACCTCTGTTGTTAAAGGTGAAATCGAATAATTCTGAAATTTCACCAGGATAAACAAAACAGGTTCTCTCTGTTAGCAGAAGAGAACCTGTATTTTTATGAATTAATTCGGTCGCTGTTTACTTACGAGCCGCCCAAAGCATCCCGCGACGCATAATTTCCTCAACCTCGGGAATCTCAAAAACCGCATCGACATGACCGAGTGAGCTGTAGAACACCCGCCCCTTACCCCATAGCTTAGTGTAAACAACCGGCATCGCCACCGGTCCATTGGCGCTGTGCGGTCCAACCGTCTGCACCAGGGTTGTCGCCAACACATTCACGCAGGGATCTACATGCAGGTAATACTGCTCCGAGTGGACCTTGAAATCCGGGATCCCTTCTACGATTGGCGAGGCCGCCCCCCTTCTGACATTGACAATGTAATCCGTCTGGAACCCATCTGATGGCGTAGGATAATTTTTCTGTACATAGGCCATGTTTTCTTCAGTCAGTTTTGAAATGTGGTGATAATACACATCTCCCGGATGCGCCACCCATTGACTGCCCGTCATGAATTGATATTCAACGGACCAGCGGAAGGAATCGCACATACCGCCATGCGCACCCGCCAGGCCAACCCCCGCTTCAACGGCCTCTGACAGGAAAAAAGCATACCGGTCCTCAAGCTCTCCCTGAGTCCACATAGGGATGATCAAATCCATGGACATCAGGAAATCCTTATCACCGAGGCACTCCAATTTGTCATAGACAAAGACTTCAAAATCTTCTTTTTCCAATAGATTCTTGAACCGTTTGCTGACCAATTTCGGCTCATGGCCTTGCCACCCCCCATGAAATATCAACGCTTTCCTTGTCATTAGCTCCAACTCCTGTTTTTCCAAAAAGAATTCAATTGACCCAGTAACGCAACCCAATAATTTACTACCGGTAAATAAATTCAGGTATAAAAACAGGCAGCCTTCGGAAAGCAGCCTGTACCAATCCGATAATTCAGCAACTTAAATCCAACCAATAATGAATTGTCTCTACCAAATTTTAAAAATTCACACCACCAACAAAGATAATATTGGCATAAGGCGAGGTTTCACCGGTTCTCACAATACACTTCGCGTTTGCTGTCAGCTTTTTAAATTCCTCATGGGGTACCATCTGGACCGGTTTATCGCCCATCAAGGACTTAACTTCCTTGAGCGTTCCAGGATTCATTTCAACGATTTCTTCCGCCAAAATATATGATTCCACAACAAGTTCTGATTCAACCGATTTCAACACCTGTAAGAACGAAGGGACCATCGCAGTAACAGACACATCGACAACAGCAACCCCCTCCGGAATGGGCAGGCCACAATCTGCAATGCAGAAATATTCCGTGTGACCCAGGGCTGCGATCTCCGCAACAATATCAGGATTAAGTACCCTATCTTTTTTCATTTTTCTCCTTTAGTAAATAAATTCTATTATAGTGAGGCTATTCCAATAAAATTTTGAGGCAATACTTACAATAGTAAAGTGCGCAAACGATTGCGTGTCTTATTTCATATAAATTATCATAAATATGAACGCCTGTCAATGGATGGACCGTTCTTGATATCCAAAATCAGAACGGAAATGATATTCTCAATGGCGACAGCTCGCCTTCAACCTCAGATAACACTGATTTTGGTAATGCGGAAGTTGGCGGGGCTGTACAACACTCCTTCACCATCCAAAATACCGGTGAGACCCCCTTGACGTTGACCGGATCAGTTCCAGTAGCAATCATTGGAGAACATGCAAGTGATTTCTCCGTCATCACCCAACCCAATGCGTCAATCGAAGGCGGCCAATCCTCCAGTTTTACCGTCGAATTCTCCCCAGCCTCTTTAGGCCAACGAGGAGCCAGCATTCAAATTCTCAATAATGACAGTGATGAGAGCGCCTTCACTTTCGCCATCCAGGGATATGGTGCTGAACCACCGGAGATAGCTGTCAGCGGTAATGGCTTGAGCATTCTCGATGGAGATAATACCCCGTCGACTTCGGACGGAACGGATTTCGGCAATGCGGTAATCGGTGGAGATACAGTTCAGTCCACATTCACCATTGAAAATTTGGGTGAAAATCAACTGGAACTCACCGGAACCAGCCTGGTCGAAATAACAGGCACAAATGCAGCGGATTTCTCAGTCGTGACCCAGCCCGCCGACTTCATCAACGGTGGCGAGTCCACAACCTTCACTATCGCATTCTCTCCCTCAGGATTGGGACACCATGGGGCGACCGTTCACATCCCAAATAATGATGCGGATGAAGGTGGATTCAATTTTTACATTCAGGGCAATGGCGAGGAACCACCTGCTGAGCGGGAGATCTCCGTTCTTGGCAATGGAGATGAAATATTCGATGGAGATAATACGCCCTCCACTTTGGATGGCACGGATTTTGGTAATGCGGAAGTCAGTGGCGATTCCATACAGCACACTTTCACCATTAGAAATACAGGCGGCACGTCTTTGGAACTCACCGGCGTTACTCCCATTGAGCTCACCGGTGCAAACGCAAGCGATTTTGTAGTTACCGTCCAACCCGATGTGTTAATCAATGGCGGCCAATCCACCACCTTCACAATCTCGTTCACGCCTTCAGGATTAGGACCTCATGAGGCAACAGTTCACATTGCAAACAATGATGCTGATGAAGGCGGCTTCAATTTTGTCATTCAGGGAAAGGGCGTGGAATCGTCCGGTGAGGATTTCAATACTTTCATCCCACTATTCCTCAATTTATCAAATTGATAAGCCCCTGAACCATCTTTAACATTCTAGCAAACAAGACCACTCGAATCATGAGTGGTCTTGTTGTTTTAACAGAAGGGTTGAAGCGAAGATCGCAAAGGCTCCGATTATTCGTCATTCGTAACGTCCAGCGGTCAATGACTGGCTTTTCTCGACGGCCAGGAAATTCACCTGACCGCCCGGCTCAACCCAGAACCAGATTGGGATTACTTAAACTTTGACTGTTTTTTGACAACAGCCTCAATTCATATCTCACACCAGATTTGCCTGGCCGATGCCTTTCCACACAACCCATCACTTCAGACTCTTCCACCTTCATTGAGCAAAATGTGGATTCATGATAAAATTAGAAGTTGGGAACGCTCCCAACCCTCACTCCTTTAGATTTTCGTTTTCAATGAAACCAGAACTGAATATTTCTCAATTCGAAAGTGAGCTATACCAAAACATCCTCCCCTTCTGGATGCATCATGCGCCAGACCCGGAAAATGGGGGTTTTGTTGGCGGCCTCACAAATGACCTCATCGTTCGCAATGATGTCCCTCGAACTGCAGTTGTCTGTACGCGGTATCTCTGGACCTTTTCACACGCCTTTCTGGTCACTGGCAATGAAGACTATCTGGAGATTGCCCATCGAGCTTATCAATACATCAAAAGTGCCTTTTGGGACAATGTCTATGGGGGATTATTCTGGTCAGTTGGTCGTAACGGCTTGGTGGTGCAAGAGCGAAAGCATTCCTATGCTCAAGCATTTGGGATCTATGGGCTGAGTGAGTACTTCAAAGCGACAGGGCTTGCTGAAAGTCTTGATCTCGCCAATGGCTTATTCACCTTGTTGGAAGCTCACGCATTTGACCACATTTATGGCGGCTATTTTGAAGGATACGCTCGGGACTGGTCACCCCTGCAAGACATGCGTTTGGGAAAGGATGACCTAAACTGCCAGAAGTCCATGAACACGATGCTCCACATTTTGGAAGCCTACACCAACCTCATTAAGGTCGCCAATGATAAACGAGTAATAAGCCAACTCCTCAAAATCATTCCGCTCTTCCAGACCAAAATCATAGAGCCAGCCGACCACTTTCTCCTATACTTCAACGATGCATGGATACCGCTTTCCGATCACCTCTCCTATGGCCATGATATCGAGGGAAGCTGGCTTCTGATGGAAGCCGCCGAGGTCATTGGGGACAAGGCCCTGATGCAATCGGTTACGAAAAGCGCCCTGCAGCTCGCCCACGCCGTCCTGAAGGATGGGGTCAGGGATGACAATGCGATCATTCAGGAAGCCTTACCAGGAAAAATCACCAATCCCAACATCGAATGGTGGCCCCAGGCGGAAGCGGTGGTCGGCTTTTTCAACGCATTTCAGATGACCGGTGAAAAGAAATATCAAATTGCATCAGAGAAATCATGGAAATTCATCAATGACTTCCTGGTTGATCGTCAATTTGGCGGCTGGATCAAGCGCTTGCTGCCGGATTTATCCACGCACAAGGACAGCTTCAAAGCCGGTCCCTGGGAAGGCCCTTACCATGAAGCCCGGATGTGTTTCGAGATGATAAAACGATTAGGTGGATAACAACCCTAATTCTTACGGAGGAATCATGAACGAAAAGGACAATCTCTTAATTAATCCCAGTCCGGTTCCCAACATGCCCTGGGAAAAAAAGCCCAGCGATCATTCAGAGGTCCTGTGGCGCTCACAACAAAACCCGATTATCCCCCGTGATCTGATCCCCTCTTCAAACAGCATTTTCAACAGCGCAGTTGTCCCCTTTGAGGGAGGGTTTGCCGGCGTTTTCCGCTGCGATAATAAAGCACGCCTGATGCAGCTCCATGTCGGCTTCAGCGATGACGGCATCAACTGGAAGATCAACGATGAGAGGATCGTTTGGCGATCTGAAAATGTTGAGGTTGAGGAAATCTCAAATTTCCAATATTCATACGATCCGCGGGTAGTCTGGATTGAAGACCGCTATTACATCACCTGGTGCAACGGGTTTCATGGGCCGACCATCGGCGTGGGCTACACCTACGATTTCAAGACCTTCACGCAGTTGGAGAACGCCTTCCTGCCGTTCAACCGCAACGGCGTCCTCTTCCCTCGCAAAATAAACGGAAAATTCGCCATGCTCAGCCGGCCAAGCGACAATGGACATACACCCTTTGGCAATATCTTCTACAGTGAAAGCCCCGACATGAAATACTGGGGGCGCCACCGCTTTGTGATGGGCACAACGATCGGCTGGCAGGAGACCAAAATCGGCGCTGGGCCGATCCCCATTGAGACAACCGAGGGATGGCTGCTGATCTATCACGGCGTCCTGACATCCTGCAACGGATTTGTTTACAGCTTTGGGGCAGCCTTGCTGGACCTGGAAAAGCCCTGGAAGGTCATCGCTCGCGGCGCGCCGTATTTGCTTTCACCCCAGAAGCTCTATGAACAGACCGGTGATGTCCCGAATGTCGTTTTTCCCTGCGCCGCCATCGTGGATGGCGACAGCGGGCGAATAGCTATATATTACGGGGCAGCGGATACAGTGACCTGCCTGGCCTATGGTTTTGTTCACGAAATTGTGGATTTTGTTAAGCAGAACAAGATCAACCTGGATCCCGAAACCGTCCTGCATTTTCTGGATATCAACTAAAGACTGGCCTTCTACCCCATCCAAATACTGACAATATTGGCGGCCTTTAATAAATTCGCGTCAATAAGGTTCCCCGCCACATCCTGACCGTTAACAATCATTTTTTTGATGCCATGCGACACATGGTCAGGGTTGTGTACCTCGATGGACACTTCTTTCCCCCTGAACGCCCGCTTCACCGAAAATCCGTCCCACTCTTTGGGGATGCAGGGATCGATTCGCAACCCTTCCAACTCGGCCCGAACGCCCAGGATGTACTGCGTGGCGGCAATATAGTGCCAGGCCGAGCCCCCGGTCAGCCAGGAATTGCGCGCCAACCCAAATTGAGGGTGCCTGTCGCTGATAATATTCTGGGCGTAAACATAGGGCTCACACTCATACTCATCAATGCGCTCATTCCGAAAGGCTGGATTGGTCGCCTGGTAATAAGCATAAGCCCGCTTTCCATGGTGGAGCATCGTTTCGGCCATAATCGCCCAGGGATTGGGATGGACGAAGATACCGCCATTTTCCTTGACCCCGGGCGGGAAAGTGGTTATCCCGCCAAAATTGGGATCGAAGCCATCAAAGGGCGGATCGGAAATTTTGATGCCATTCTTGGTAAAAAGCCGTTCATGCACACTTTGCATCGCCAGTTCAGCCCGTTCCGGGCTGGCAAAACCGGACAGTAAAGGCCAGGTCTGCCCGTTGAGATAGATCTGAGTATGTTCATCATTGGCCGTTCCCACCGGGCGTCCCAAATGATCAAAATATCTGAGGTACCACTGACCATCCCAGCCGCAGCCTTCAACACTTTCTTTCATTTCACGATACATCTCATCAATTGTGCCGGCCGTCTCAGCATCTTTCAGGATTGATCCAAGCACTCGCAGGGCTACGCCGTAGAGATTCGCCGCGAAGAAGGATTCCGCCCCCTTGGGCAAATTGACCGTATCATTCCAATCCGCAAATCCCAAAAGGGGCAGACCATGCCGGCCCGTGTTGGCACGGGTGAAAGCCAAACCCCGCAGGAGATGTTCGAGAACCGGGGCGGACTCCAGGGGCCTTTCCTGCTTGTCTTTATCGTAAAAAGGGATCTCCTTTTCCAGGAATGCCACTTCACCCGTTTCTTTGATATATTCACAGACAGCCCAAATCAGCCATAAATGATCATCGCTGTAGAAATGATAACGATCCTCCATCTCCTCCGAATCGCCGCAGCTCCCCAAACCCGACAGGGGATTGAACTGGTGCATCGCGGAGCCATCCCTCTTTTGGAAAGAGAGCAGACGCTCCAGCATCTGGCGGGCGTCCTGGGGCACAGCAGCCAGCACAGCCATCACATCCTGAGAGGAATCTCGCATCCCAATTCCCCGGGCGCCCAGCCCCAATTGGTAATAGGATAAATAGCGTGACCAGGTGAAGGTCGTGAAGCATTGACGGGCGTTGAATATATTGACCATCACATCCAGGTCATCCTCCGGCGATTCCACCTGAAAAGCCGCCAGGTACCTGTCCCAAAACTGTCCAAGTTTTTCGAACGCAGCGTCAACCCGAGCTGGATCCCGGAAGGTCTGGATCAGGGGTTGGGCTTCAGCGAGGTTTTGCGCCTGACCCAGCAGCGTGATGATGCGTTTTTCTTCTCCGGGCTGAAGCTCTCCCAACTCATGCAATAAGGCCGCGATATTATCCCCCCGAAGCGCTTCTGTATTGGAAAGCGAAGATTGCTTCAGGGCTAGGGGGAATTGAAAGCTGCCATACTCATTGTTCCCGAGGAATTTCTTGCGATCCGTTTCAAAGGAAGAAACAACAGCGTTGGACGTAAAATAATTAATCCGCCAGTTCCGCAGCATAAAAGGATATTGGCAAAGCACGGTGCATCCGTCTTGCCTGACGGCCTTCGACTGCATTGTCTGCGGCACCCAATCCGCGTTGGTCAATTGCTTGAGTGCGTCCGGGTGGGTATATTCGACGACAGGGATCACATCCAGCACCTGCGGCTCTGATCCCACATTGCGAATCCTGATATCGCGCACTTCACAATTCCGGCCCTCCGGGACAAAGATCGTGACATCTATCTCAATCCCATGCCAGGAGGAGCGAATGCGGGAATAACCCAGGCCAACCCGGCATTCGTAGCTATCCAGCTCAATCAGGGTAGGCGTATAAAAGGGGGAAAAGACCTCATAGGAATCCGGGTGATGGATGCGGATATAGAGAGTCTCCCCTTTAAAATCCGATGACGGCATCTGCTGAATATATTTTGTGATCCTGTTCAGCGCGGGATCTTCACAGCAGATCAGCGCACCGCCGGTGTGATCCACAAAGCCGCCAAAATCCCGGGTCCCGATGTAATTGATCCATTTGACAGGTGTTCGGGGGTTGGTGATAACATATTCCCGATTTACTGTATCAAAATAACCGTAATTCACAAACTTTACCCCGCCAAAATATCAATCAGTTCCCGGTTGACGACATTCCCCTCAGCATCAACCAATCCGAAATCCAATGCCTTATAGGTCCAATAGGCATAGCCAATGCCCAGTTCTCGCAGAATCCTCACCATATCCCGGGTCCAGTTGATCCGGGTTTGCATGGGTGCCCGGTCAATCACACCGAACTCTCCGCAATGCAAAACAGCCTTTCGCTCCCGCATGAATTCAACCGCAGGCGCTAATCGCTTGCGCAGAAAAGTTTCGTTAAATTCTACATCAACTTCATCCTTTAGCCGCCAGGCAACTTCCGGATGCTCCAAAAGAAATTCATCCAGTCCATCCGCCCGTCCCGGATAGTCAATATCCTGATCGTATTCCAACAAAGCTGGAACCCAATAGGCTTTTTGATGTGTTACGGACAATGGTAAATAAAAATGGAACTTTGGCAGGATGTTCTCGTCCGGCAGATCAGGCAGTTCGCGTAAATTGTTCACCGCGCTGTAATAATTCCCGCCAAAAAGGATCAGGCGCTCCTCGTCTGTGGCTCTGATCTCCAATATGGCCCTTTGCAGGATCTTGTTCCATTGTTGAGCATCCTCAAAAACTATCTCATTAAGCAGCTCAAATGCAAGGAGATCCCGATCAACAGCGAAAAACCGCCTGGTGATCTCCTTCCAAAGGGCGATAAAACGGTCCTGCTTTTCGATATTGGTCTCAAAATCGTTCTGACCCTGCTCATCAAAGGCATAGCCAGGCGCTTTGTGCAAATCCAGGATGATCCGCAGCCCTGCGCCATCACACCATTCCAGGCACCGGCTGATATCTTCAAAACCGCGATCAATGAATTCTCCGGGGTTCTTCTCGTCTTCAAGGACAATATAATCCACCGGCAAACGGACGTGGTCAAAGCCCCAATCCTTGAGTCGGTACAGATCATCCTCCATTATGAAGGTGTCAAAATGGTGAAGGTCAGCTTCCCTGAATTGGGAAATCCATCCACCGAGGTTGATCCCCTTCTTCAATGCATCCTGCCGCATTATGCCCTCCTATTTTATAATGACCTTAACATCCAAATCTCTGCCTTTCAGCATGTCTTCCGAGATCAGGTTCCCCTCCAGTTTTCGTCCATCCACGAACAAACTAACGGCGTTGCCGGTCCCCTCACGGGTGAACTCAAATTTCATTTTCGTTCCCCTGAACTTCCGCTGGATCTTAAATTCCTTCCAGGTGGCCGGCACAACAGGGTTGATTTCCAGGCCATCATAAACCGGCCGGATGCCCAAAATCCATTGGGTGATCGCCACATAATTCCAGGCGGCGGTACCGGTCAGCCAGGAATTCTTCGCCTCACCCTGCACGGGGGCATCGCGCCCTGAGATCATCTGGGCATAGACATAGGGTTCGCACTTATGCAGGTCGCTGATCCCTTCCCGGGTAGAGGGGTTGATGCGCAGATAGTAATCCATCGCCCGGGCGCCATTGCCGACCTTCGTCTCCGCAATCATGATCCAGGGATTGGTGTGACAAAACACACTGGCATTCTCTTTGTAGCCCGGTGGATAGGAAGAAATTTCACCAAGGCGAAGATAATACTTCTGATAAGCGGGCTGCTGCAGCAAAATGCCGTGTTCGGTGGCAAGCCGGTCGGCCACCGAATCCAGGGCAAGCTGCGCTTTACCGTCCTCCACGCCCAACCCGGCCATGATGCACATTCCCTGCGGCTCAATGAAGATGGCTCCCTCCTCATTCACCTTTGAGCCAATCGGCGCGCCAAAGTAATCATACGCCCGCCTGAACCAATCTCCATCCCAGCCGGCATCCCAGATGGCCTCTTCCATTCTTGCGGCATCCTGCTGATAATTCTCCGCCAGGGAAGCGCTGTTTTGGCGGGATGCGATTTCGGCCATCTCGCGGGCAGCCAGGATGAACAATCCGGCGATCAAAACGCTCTCAGCGGTCTTTCCGTCCTTATTGGTCGTCGTCTGGAAAGACTGGCCGGGCGAATCAGAGAAACTGTTCAGGTTTAAACAGTCATTCCAATCCCCCCTGCCGATGAGCGGCAATTGATGCGGCCCCAACCGATCGAGGGTATAGCGCAGGCTGCGATCAAGATGCATGAAAAGCGATTCGCTGGGGATCAAATCCTCATTATAGGGAATCACCTCTCCAAGAATTGACCAATCCGCAGTTTCCTTCAAATAGGCGGCAACGGAAAGCACCAGCCAGAGCGGGTCGTCATTGAATCCGCTGCCGATATTATTATTCCCTCTTTTGGTGAGCGGCTGATATTGATGGTAGACTCCGCCGCTTTCCAATTGAATGGCCGCCAGGTCCAGGATCCTGGCCCTGGCCCTTTCGGGGTCCAGCATGCAAAAGGCCAGCAGGTCCTGATTGGAATCTCGGAAGCCCATCCCGCGGCCAACCCCGCTTTCAAAAAGGGAGGCCGACCGGGAGATATTAAAGGTTGCCATCACCTGATAGGCATTCCAGATATTGACCATTCGATTGACGTGGTTGTTCGGCGTCTCAACCTGCATGACCGAAAGCAGATCATCCCAATAAATCCTCAGCGTGATAAACGCGTCATCAACATTTTTATGATCGAGGTACTTCTCGATTTTGGGCAAAGCATAGGACTTATTCAAAACCTGGTGGGCTTCGTCCGCGAATTTTTCCTGCTCCGGGTTTTCCTGATAACCCAGCAGGAAGATGATCCGCTTCTTTTCACCCGGCTGGAGCGTGACTTTGAGGTGATGTGATCCAATGGGCTGCCAGCCCACCGCAATTGAATCGGCGGACTTGCCCGCTTCCACAACCTGCGGAGCATCCCAGCCGCGATAGGCCCCTAAGAAGGCTTCTCGCTGGGAATCAAATCCGGCGATATCTTCAGAACAGGCAAAATAGGCGAAATGGTTTCGCCGCTCGCGGTATTCTGACTTGTGGTAGATGACATTGCCCTCCACCTCAACCTCGCCGATCGAATAATTCCGCTGGAAATTGGTCGCGTCATCCCAGGCATCCCAGAGGGAAAACTCGATCGCAGAGAAAATGGATAGGTCGGCTATTTCATGCCGGTCATTTTGAATCGTAAGGTCCCAGATCTCCAGGTTCTCTCCTTTTGGGACGAAATATCGAATCTCAGTACTGATTGAGGCAAATTGGGAGGAAATCGTCGTATAGCCCAGCCCATGCCGGCATTCATACTGATCCAGGTCCCTGCGAACGGGCTGCCAGGTGGGGGACCAAAACTCCTGACTATCGTCATCGCGAATATAGAGGTATCGCCCGCCATAATCCAAAGGCACATTGTTGTAGCGATAGCGGGTTAACCGGCGTAAGCGTGCGTCCTTATAAAAAGAATAGCCGCCAGCCGTATTGGTGATGATGCCAAAGTAATCATCGCACCCCAAGTAATTCATCCAGGGCAGTGGTGTATCCGGCCTTTGAATCACATATTCTTTTGTCGTATCGTTAAAATATCCAAACTTCATTATGATTTCTCTTCTATAAACAACCTATATATGCCAGCAACTCACAAAATGGTCCGGTTCCACCTCGACCAGTTCCGGGGGCTGGTGCAAACACTTTTGATCCTTATCGGGATTCAAACACCGATCATAATAAACACAACCACCAGCGACACCCTCCCCGCCATCTTCAATCAGGATAGCCTCCTCTTCCCATGCCTTATCAATTTGAGGAACGGATTCCAAAAGCATTTGGGTATAAGGGTGTAGAGGATGATTAAATATCTTCTGGGTTTCGCCCATCTCAGCGATCCGGCCCTTGTATAAGATGACGGATCGGTCACTGATGTAATAACCTAACGAAAGGTCGTGGGTAATGAAAAGGATAGACAGGCCCAATTCCCGCAGCTCACCCAACAGGTTCAGCACGTCTATCCGGGTGGAAGCATCCAGCATGCTGATCACCTCATCGGCGACCAGGAAATCAATATCCAGCAATAAGGCCCGCGCAATCAGAAAGCGCTGGAGCTGACCACCGCTTAACTGGTGGGGATATTTATTCAGGATATGTTCCGGATTGAGGCCGACTCTCAAAAGGGTCTGGTGGACCTTTTCATCCCATTCCGCCTGGGGAACTTTCTTAAAAAATTCCTCATGAACAGTCTCAAAAATCCGATCCGCTTTGAATATGGGATTGATCGAGCTGAATGGGTCCTGGAAAACACCCTGAACATTACGGTAATATTCCCTCAGTTTGTCATTTTTAACACCGCTGATATCCTTACCCCGATACAGGATGCTGCCGGAAGAAATATCAATCAGCCTCAGGATCATCTTCCCAATGGTCGTCTTCCCGCTGCCGCTTTCACCGATCAGGGCGATGATCTCCCCATCAGCAATCTCAAAACTCACCCGGTCAACCGCGACGAGTTCCTTGCCACCAAAAGTGCCGACTTTGAATACCTTGGATACATTCTCTAATTTAAACATGTTCTTCGGCCACCTTCCAGCAGGCCACATAATGGTCCTCGTCAACCCTGACGAAAGGTGGAACCTCCTTGCATTTTTCGAAACTCACCGGGCAGCGATCCCGGAAACGGCACCCCACCGGTGGGTTAAGCAGCAGAGGCGGCTTGCCCGGGATACCCGATAATTTTTCTTCCTCAATCTTGATCCCAATCTTGGGCAGTGAGGAGATCAGGAGCTTTGTGTAGGGATGGAGGGGAGCATTGATGATCTTCTCCTTGGGCCCTTTTTCCGATAGCTGACCGGCATACATCACCATGATCGAATCGGCGATCTGGCTAAGGATGGAGATGTCATGCGTGATGACAATCATGCTGTTGAGGAATTGCCGATCTCGGAACTCCACCAGCATCTCAGCAATGGCCTTCTGGGTGGAAACATCCAGGGCCGACGTGATCTCGTCCGCAATCAACAGCTCCGGGTTCAACAGTGTGGAAATCACCATGACCATCCGCTGTTTCATCCCGCCCGAAAGCTCAATGGGATACATTTTCAGGATATCCTCAGACAGTTTGGTTAATTTGATCCGCCGCAGGAACTCGGACTCGATTTCTTCAAATTTCATCCCCCGGCCCTTGATCAGGTCCCTCACCATCTTGCCGATCTTTTTGGTGGGGTTCATGGCACTCATCGCATATTGAGGAATGATAGAAATATCCTCATAGCGATATTTATCCATCTTCTTGTTATCCCAAACAGGGACCTCTTGCCCGTTGAGGCGCACCTTCCCTTTGATATACCGCATCCGTTCGGTCAAATAGATCAGGCTGAAGCCCAAAGTGGTCTTCCCACAACCCGATTCACCGGCCAGGCCCATGATTTCGCCATCGGCCAGGTTGAAGGAGGCATCTTCCAAAGCTCTGACCTGCCCTTGTAATGTCTGATAGTAAACAGTCAGGTTCTCTACCGATAAGCTCATAATTACATCTCCCGCAATTTGGGATTGAACACTTCATCCAGGCCAATGTTCATCATATAGAGCGCGCCGACGATCATTGTGATGGCAAGTCCTGGCGGTACAAACCACCACCAGACCCCAAGCTGCAATGCACCCCAATTGACCGCCTGCTGCATCATCATGCCCAGTGAAATGCCCTCGGTGGGCCCCAGGCCGATAAAATCCAGCGTTGCGGCTTTCAGGATAGCGCCGCCAAATTGGAGGATAAAGGTCATGACCAGATAGGAAAGCATATTGGGGGCAATCTCCTTGAAAATGATCTTCCAGGGCTTCATACCGTTCAGTTTGGCCAGATCCACAAATTCCCGTGATTTGAGTGAAAAGGTCTGCGCCCGCACAGCCCGAGCCACCCAGGCCCATTCTGTGAGTCCGATGAAGATGCTTTCCGTCGTCAGGCTGCGGACTTCCAGATAGGCTGCAACGATCAGCAACACCGCAAAGCCGGGGATGACCAGAATGATATTGGTCAGCACATTCAAGATCTCATCCACAATGCCGCCCCGGTAACCGGCAGTGAAGCCAACCAAGAGGCCGATGATCGTCCCAATGCCGCCCCCCAAAAGGCCCACATAGAATGTAGCCCTGAGGCCATTCGCAAACTGCGAAAAGACATCCTGCCCAAACATGGTCGTCCCGAGCCAGAATCCCGAGGAGGGTGAGCTTGAGCCTTGAGGATAGACAAAGGCCAGCGGCTCATTTTCCGTCAGGCTGGGGCCGATCAGGGCAAGGAGCAGGAAAATCAGGATGACAATTGAGCCAACGAGGACTTTCCAGTTGCGCAGGGCGAAAAATAAAAATTCGTTTTTTGCTTTTTTATCGGGTGTCATGATTCGCCTAACATGCCTTTCCGCGTCCTCGGATCAACAATCAAATAGATAATGTCGATTATGAAATTGGCGATCAGAACACCGATGATGATGAAAAGGAAACAGCCCTGGATCAGGAAATAATCCTGGTTTTGAATGGCTGCAAGCAGCAGGGAACCAATCCACGGATAGGAGAAAACAACT
>Ga0272443_10002460_pt1 | contig 23657 bp, 5 predicted proteins | sample SSMAcet12_FD_193581 | JGI IMG/M metagenome (GOLD analysis project Ga0272443, IMG submission 193581) | Marine sediment archaeal communities from Little Sippewissett salt marsh, Falmouth, MA, United States - SSM-Acet-12 | ecosystem: Environmental > Aquatic > Marine > Wetlands > Sediment ...
AAAATAATTTATCGTATTGATCTGTAATCGATTATTTTAGAGCAGCCTGAAGTGTCCGGAACTTCAACATTTCTCTTTTTATCTTGCTAATCAATTTATTTCTTAACTTAAAGCCGCGTACCGAATTCCGGATCTTTCCTATTCTCTCATACTCCACCCTATCACTCTATCACCCTAATACCCTAACACCCTATCGCCCCCGCGCCCTCGTATTCCAAATTCAGCTGATTGTAGAATAACACATTGTTTTTTAAGGGTTTAAAATGATTATTGTATTTTTCTTTAAAAAAATCTTATGGAGAAATCGCTTTTATATTCTATATTTAATTAGAATAAAAATAATACACAGCGAAGCGTCGACAATGATATGTTTATATACTATGTCAGCATTATTGGTTGCGGGGTGTGATCATAGAAAAACACCCTCGGAACTAAACATGCTTTATTGTCACGCGATCTGACAATGTAAAAAAGAGAGGAGAAGATATAATGAAACCAGTTAAGTGTTTATTTATCATGGTTCTGTGTTCTTGTCTTTTTGGACAAGGATCCGGTACAGCTGCAAGATGCGGTACAGACAGCACCTTTGTCGGCTTCTGCCCCGCAAATTTTAATTTTGGAAGTGAAATGACGCTCATGGTTTGGGTAAAATGGAATCAGGATCCGGATCCGGGTGTGAATAATGATCAGAAATGGGCGAATATTGTTTCTAACAATTCACCCGCATCCAACGATAATGGACAATTCTGGTTACAGCATGATGAGGATAATGAACATTTTGAATTTGCGGTTAAGGGAGAATGGGGGCGGAACTATGTTAACTCAACGACCGTACCGGATTCAGGCAAATGGTATCATCTTGCCTGTGTTTATGATGATGACAGCCCTTCTGATGGGAACTATTACAAGCTTTATGTCAATGGTGTTTTGGAAGGCAGTTACGGTGACGCCCGGAAAGGGTCAGTTATCACCTTTCAAAATGATTACTATATGAAAGCCGGAAGATGGAGCGCGAACAGTGCCCGAGTATTCCATGGTGACATTGATGAGCTTTCTGTTTGGACGAAAGCATTAAGCGCCGAAGAAATACGCGCCAGTATGTGTAAAAAACTAAGCGGAGATGAAACGGGATTAGCAGGCTATTGGAGATTTGATGACAACTATCAAGAAACAGTTAACGATCTGAGCGGTAATGATAATGACGGATATCTGTTCAGGGAAAGCGGTGTGGTGAACAGCAGCGCTTCATCTACATTAACAGACAATAGTAAATCCTGGACCGTGAACGAATGGCAGAATCATTATCTGGGTATTTCTTCCGGTACGGGATCCGGCCAGAAACGCACGATTGCTTCAAATACGGCGAATACATTAACCGTATCACAGACCTGGGACACAAATCCGGATGGCACGTCGCATTATATCATTAGTTCTTATGAAGGCTGGGTTACGTCCGGTGCACCGATCGGTGACACAAGCAACTATGACTATTCCAGTCCAAGCACACTGTCCTTGAATTCTTCGGAAGGTGACGGCATTGCACTTAGCTCTATAACAAACTCTCCTGACGGCGTGCAGATATATTGTGTGGAAGATGCCCCCAATGTGTCAACGGCTCCAGGAGATCTTGTTACGTTATCTCCATACCATTACTTTGGGGTTTTTACCACCGGCGGTACGTCGCCAAGCTATACTCTGACTTACAATTACGATGGTCATCCGGGCATTGTTGATGAAAGTGACCTGGATCTGGCAACACGGGCGAATAATGCCGAAACGGATTGGACAGAAGCGGACGCAACGATCAACGAGATCAATAATACGTTGGTATTGACAGGTCAAACAGGCACAGAGTACATTTTGGGTTCGGAATCGGGTGATACTCCCTTGCCGATCACTCTCACATCCTTTATTGCCGAAGCGAAGAACGGTAAGATCGAATTGATCTGGGAGACAGCTTCCGAGACGGATAATGCCTGCTTTATTGTCTATCGCAATGATGACGCCATCGCTCAAATTGACGGCGCCGGTACCACCAGCGAACCGCAAAGTTACGAATATATAGACGAAGAAGTCATTCCCGGACTTACCTATACGTATGTACTGGCCGATGTCAGTTATGCCAATGAAGAAACTAAATATACTGATAATGCTGTTACGATCACGATTCCGGAGAATGATATACCACAGGAATTTGCGCTTGATGCGAATTATCCCAATCCATTTAATCCCTCTACAAGCATTGGCTGGCAATTGTCAGCGACCAGCGATGTTGAGCTTTCTATTTATGACATGAATGGAAAGAAAGTCGCGACTCTCATTAATGATAATAAGCCTGCCGGTTATTATGAAGTCAACTGGGATGCATCGGATTTCAGTTCAGGGATCTATTTTTATAGATTACATGCGGGTGAATTTATCGATACGAAGAAGATGCTTTTAATAAAGTAATTATGGTAGTGTAATGGAGGGTCGCGACCGTCCCCTACTTTTGCCTTTATACTTTAATCTTTATACTTGCAAAAAAGCCTTGAAGTGCTTCAAGGCTTTTTTGATGTACCGAAGACCGGACCCACCTACGCTAAAGCTTCGGCGGGCAGGCTTGACTAGTAAAAACTTTGTAATCGCTCATCTTTTGCTTTTTAAGGTGCCTGCCCGACGAAGCTCGGAGAGCGTAGTTGGGCCCAAATGGTGCCAGGTTTTTTCTGCCAGGCGTTTTGGCCTTTGTTTATGAGGGTTTTGAGGGGTGTTTGAAGTCCTAAATGCTCTTGATATAGCATTTCTTATTTTTCTTGATTAAGAACATTGTTCTTATTAAACTTTATCAAATAACTTTTATTAAAGGATAAAGGTGAAAGCCATGTTAAAAAGAATGCTCTGCCGAGGAATAATTATATCTATTAGTCTTACTTTTTTACCACTTTATGCCGGTGATTATGATGAGCTTCAAAAACTGGTTGCGTCGGATCGTGCCATGGAAGATCATTTCGGTTGCAGTGTTTCGATCTCCGGTGATTATGCTATCGTCGGCGCCTATCGTGAAGATGAGGACTCTACCGGTAATAATTATATGAGCTGGGCCGGCTCTGCTTATATTTATTATTGGGATGGCGAAACGTGGGAGCTTCAGGCTAAACTGGTTGCTTCGGATCGTTCAACATCTGATTATTTCGGGAAATGTGTTGCAATATCCGGTGACCTTGCCATAGTGGGAGCACCCTATGAAGATGATGATGCAGCGGGGGAGAATTTTGCGAGTTCAGCCGGTTCAGCGTATATCTTTAAGCGTGAGGGCACAGGGTGGGATCAACAAGCAAAGCTGGTCGCTTCAGATCGTACCTATAATGATTATTTTGGTAGAAGTGTTTCCATCTCCGGTAATTACGCTATAGTCGGGGTGCCTGAAGAAGATGAAGATGCTTCCGGAGAGAACAGGCTGAGTAACGCAGGTTCAGCTTATATATTTTATTGGGACGGCTTAAGCTGGACCCAACAGGCCAAGATCGTTGCCTCTGATCGTGATTATAGTGAATATTTTGGCTACAGTGTCTCCATTTCCGGGGATTATGCGATCATCGGAGCGATAAATGCGAATACGGCTTATATATTTAAGCGTAACGGCACCGACTGGGAAGAGCAATCGCTGATCAGGTCTTCAGATCGCATATCGGGTGATTATTTCGGCTACAGTGTCTCCATTTCCGGCGAATATGCAATAGTGGGGGCAATATATGAAGATGAAGATGTATCGGGCGGCAATACCCTGTCCAATGCCGGTTCAGCTTATATTTTTAAACGAGACGGCGTAAATTGGGAACAGCAGGCGAAGATCGTCGCATCAGACCGTGATGAAAATGATGCTTTCGGTTACAGTGTCTCGATCTCCGGAAATCATGCGATTGTCTCTGCGTTTTATGAAAGTGAGAATGTCCCGGGTGATAATACTCTGCCATATGCCGGTTCGGCGTATATCTATAAACGAGACGGCATAAGTTGGGGCCAGCAAGCAAAGATCGTTCCTTTAGATCGTGAATCAAGCGATTATTTCGGTACCAGTGTTTCCATATACGGTGATCATGCAATAGTCGGAGCGGAATTTGAAGATGAAAACGCCTTTGGAAGCGACAGCTTATATGATGCCGGATCAGCCTATATTTTCAGTATAACCGGTAATGATGTCGGGATATCAGCCCATAATATTCCACGAAAGTTCGTTCTGGAAAATAACAGGCCAAATCCCTTTAATCCGCAAACAACCATCAGCTATTCCATTTTTGCTGGAGCTACAATGGACAGGCAGCTCTCAGTTGATCTGTCAATCTTTAACATGAGTGGACAAAAGGTCGCAACACTTGTTAACGAGATCCAATCCACAGGATATCATTCAGTAACTTGGGATGCATCGGGGTTGAGTTCAGGTATCTATTTCTATCGACTAACTGCAGGTGATTTTGTTGATACGAAGAAGATGGTTTTTATGAAGTAGGCCTACCCTACTACATATCAAATAAACAAAGAGCCACCTTTAATTAGGTGGCTTTTTCATACCACAAAAAAGCCCCCTCTTTCGAGCGGGCTTTGGTACCGAAGGCCGGACTTTCCCGTAGGGATCCCTTCGGGAGAACCGGCACGTCCCGAAGTTTCGGGACGAGGGACTCCCGCTCAAGAATAATCTTAAGAATTGTTAGTTTCGGGCAAAGTGGTGCCCAAATGGTGCCAGTTTTTATTTTTGGGTGTGGCAAAGTGTGTGTTTATAGGGGGTTAATAATATATTACATGAATGCCTATACCTAGATAAATTTACAAACATGATTCCTTCATACTCATTAAATATCATTGGAATAACTAAATTTAGTGATTACATTGAAATGTATTCATTATAAATAAATTGAGCTTGATACTGAACTGTGAACGGGGTGTCATTATTGTATCTGGATATAGCTACAGAAAAGAAGATAAACTGTTGTTTACAGGCAGGTCTATTTAGTATATGATTATAAATGTTGAAGCCTAAAAAGCATTTAATAATAAATATCATTTTTGACAATCGGAGATATGCATGAAAAGGATTCTGAGTATATTACTTTTATCTGATATGTTTTCATTTTACATTATAGTGTCAATTCAATAAATATTGCGGTTTAAACGAATCTGCACCGGCTTACGCTGATTGCAACTGAATATAGTTTGAAATGTGCTTACTATTGAAAAGGAAGTGGAAATGAACATGTTCATGAAAAGAGTATTCTTGTCGTTGTCCATTCTTTGCTCACTTTTTGCCGGGACTTACAGCGGGGGGAGCGGATATTCATTTGATCCCTATCAGATCTCAAACCTTAATGATCTTATTGAATTGATCCAAACTCCTACAGATTGGTCCAAATATTTTCTTCAAACAAATGATATTGACGCTTCCAGTTCTCAGTATTGGGATGATACAGATGATAACGGAAATGGAAATTTATTTGATGACACAAATGATGCAACATCAGCAGGAAATAACGATGGTTTTAAGCCAATAGGATCCAATCCAACTTCTTTCAAAGGATACTATAATGGAAATGGCTATACCATAAACGGAATATGCATAAATCGAGCGAACACTCAGTATGTCGGATTATTTGGATATTTTTATTCAAGCTTAAACTTTCCATATAATCGAATTGAAAATTTATATCTATCCAATGTAAATATTAGTGGAAAAGATCACGTGGGCTCAATATGTGGATCAGTTCATGATGGCGTATTAATGAATTGTTCATCAACCGGGTCAGTTTCAGCAAGTAGCGGATATGCCGGAGGATTAGCGGGTAACTCCAGTAATATTATTGATTGCAGCAGTTCATGCTCTATAAGAAATTCCGGTATTTACACGGGTGGTTTGGCTGGCATGTTGACAGGTTCAATCTATACTTCCTATTGTGATGGGGATGTAGAAGGTGATACATATGTAGGTGGTTTATGTGGTTATAAGAGCCTTGGGTATATTTATGATAGCTACAGTGTTGCGAGCGTAAGTGGAACAGATAATGTGGGGGGATTATCCGGGATGCTACACGGCGGTGGGGTTTCAAACTGTTACGCAAGCGGTGAAATAACATCATCAGGAACTTATGTCGGTGGTTTTAACGGTAAAAATAATGGTTATTGTGATGTGGACAATTGTTTTTGGGATACAGTAACAACCGGAATGTCAACTTCACCGGATGGTACAGGAAAATCAACCAATGAAATGAAAACATTATCTACCTATACAGATGAAGGAACAACAGGTTTATCCGATGCCTGGGATTTTGAAACGAATCCTTTTGATGATAGTGGAAATGATGATGATTGGGACATGGATTATTCAGGTAATATTAACAATGGTTATCCCTATTTATCCTGGCAAGATGGTGATAATATTGCCCTTCCGGCTTATTATGGACATGGTTCAGGAACGGAAGGAGATCCGTATCAGATCTCTGATCTCTCAGATCTGAAGTCCCTAAGCAAAGCATCTCCCGACTGGAACAAATATTTTATTCAAACAGCAGATATTGACGCTTCTGCAACAGAATACTGGGATGATTCCGACGATGACGGTAACGGTCATCTCTATAATGATCCCAATGACCTGACATCCGCCGGTAATAATGAAGGTTTTCCGCCCATAGGAACTGTTTCCGATGAATTTACAGGAAACTATGACGGTAATGGATATGCGATCAATGAATTAAATATCGATCGTTCGGAGAGTTATACCGGTTTATTCGGCAGATTGATGGGAGCAATGATCACGGAACTTGGTATGACGAATGCAGCGGTCAGCGGGATCAATTATGTTGGGATCATTGCAGGTGTAAATGATGAGAATACCTCGATGTCGCAATGCTATAGCAGTGGGTCGGTAAATGGAAGCGGGTTCGCTGTCGGTGGTTTGACCGGTGGAGTAAGATATGGAACTGCCGAATTGACATTATCCTACAGTACGGCAACGGTAACAGCATCGGGCAATCATGCAGGCGGGTTGATCGGTTTTGCTTATGATGCAGATATTAGCGATTGTTACAGCAGGGGAAGCGTTAATGGTGCCAATTATGTCGGTTCTTTCTGTGGATATTTCACAAATGGGTCGGTCAGTAATTGTTACGGTACAGGATCGGTAAGCTCAACAGGAAGTGATGTGGGAGGCTTTGTCGGATCAAATACCAATGATGCTTGTATCGTTACAAATTGCTTCTGGGATACATTAACTACCGGTTTATCAACATCTCCAGGTGGAATAGGCAAATCAACAAGTGAAATGAAAACGTTATCTACTTTCACCTCAGCCGGATGGGATTTCGTAGATGAAACCAATAACGGGACCGATGATATCTGGGATATGGATGCCGGCGCGAATAATGGTTATCCCATACTTTATTCAATTCAATCGACAGAAGTCCCCTTACTAATCACCCTCAACTCTTTCACAGCAACAGCTAATAATGGTTTCATTGAACTCGCATGGGAGACTGCAACAGAAACCAACAATGCTAATTTTGTTATTTATCGTAACGATGATGCCATTGCAAGTATAGCAGGCGCAGGTACAACAAGCGAACCCCACAACTATGAATACATTGATGATCAAGTTATCCCCGACAATACTTATACCTATATACTGGCCGATGTCAGCTATGCAAATGAAGAAAACAAATATATCGACAAAGCTGTAAATATTGTTATACCGAAGAACGATATTCCAGAAGAATTCGCATTAAATAGCAACTATCCTAATCCATTCAATCCATCCACAGCCATCAGCTTTCAGTTATCAGCAGTCAGCGACGTTGAGCTATGCATATATGATATGAATGGAAGAAAGATCGCATCACTGATCAATGATAATAAGCCTGCCGGTTATTATGAAATCTACTGGGATGCATCGAACTTCTCTTCCGGGATCTATTTTTATAGATTGCAGGCAGGAGATTTTGTTGAGACGAAAAAAATGCTTTTAATAAAGTAATTATGGTAATGTAAGGGACGGTCGCGACCGTCCCCTACTTTTGCCTTTATACTTTAATCTTTATACATGCAAAAAAGCCTTGAGGATCAAGGCTTTTTTGAGTACCGAAGACCGGACTTGAACCGGTACGGCATTAGATGCCGAGGGATTTTAAGTCCCTAAAATAGCTAGTATTTAAGCGGGTTTAAGGCAAAGAGGTGCCCAAAAAGTGCCCGTTTAATTATCACCCGTGGCAAAGTGAGTGTTTATAAGGGTTTAGGAAGTATTATTTTTGACCAACGGATTAAGAGTCCAGTGCAGAGCCTTTATCTAAGCGGGTAATACGCTTTGTGTACACCAAGATGTGCTTGGTAAAAATAAAAATATTATTATTAGCTACGAAACATTCCAAAAAACAATGGATTGAGGCTGGTTGAATTATAGTAAATCAGTATTTAAATCAATAACTACTTCAAGAGAGTTACTTTTTGATAATTTATAAATGTTGTTGACCCATCTTTTGCTTTAGCTGTAAATCGTATCAAATATATACCACTTACTATATTTGCTCCATCCCATATGATGCAATGTCTACCTGCACTTTGATTAAAATTGTATTCCTTGACAAGATGTCCTGATACATCAAAGATACAGCATTCAATTGTAGAATTTACCGGTAAAGCATATTCAAGGGTTGTTGTAGGATTGAATGGATTGGGATAAATATTCAAGATCTCATATTCGTATGGTATTGATTGTACAGATACCGGTGTATCACCACTTTCGGCGAATTTCATAACGGTTGCTTTTGAGGAATTTTCAGCATCTTGATACGCAATAACTGGAATGCCATCAAGCGTAATGACTAAACTAAGATCAACAACCTCACCGGCAGAAAAGCCACAGCGACCGACAGAATCCCAAGCGGTGCCGTTAAATTTCATAACAGTTGCTTTTGATTCATTCCCATCGTCATGATACGCAGCAAATATTGTACCGCTTGTGTCTATTGCTAATGATTGTCTAGACGCCTGAGAGGCAGAAAAACCAACAGGGCCGACAGTTTCCCATGATGTTCCATTAAATTTCTTTACTGTCGCCTTAAACCCATTTCCTCCATCCTGATACAAAACATAAGGCGTCCCCACTTTATCTACAGCCAAACTAATGAAAAATGCATAGCTTTGGGAAAATCCTGCAGAACCAACGAGTTCCCATGATGATCCATTAAATTTCATCACGGTTACTTTGGAGGCAGAGGCAGCATCTTGATATGCCACATAGGGTACATCTGCTTCGTCAATAGCAAAACTTATATAATCTGAAGCACCTGCTGAAAAACCTTCAGAACCGACAACGACCCAAGATGTACCGTTATATTTCATGACGGTAACTTTATTCGAATTTGAGCCATCACGATAGGCTACATAGGGCATTCCACTTGAGGCAATAGCCAAACTTGTATACTGAGCCACCCCCGCTGAAAATCCTGCTGTTCCAACAATTTCCCAGCTTGAACCGTTATATTTCATCACTGTTGCTTGATCAGAATTTGCACCATCCTGAAATACCACATAGGGTACTCCGCTGGCATCAAATGCAATATTTGTATAATCAGCCTCACCTGTTGAAAACCCCGCAGACCCAACAATTTCCCATGAGGAATCCCAAAATCTCATGACGGTTGCCCGACTGACGGTTGGTACATCTTTAAATACGATATAGGGTATCCCGTTTTCATTCAAACATAAGTTGGTATAATCTGCTTGACCCAAAGAAAAACCTGCGGAGCCCACATTGTACCACTCATTAGCTAACAAGTTTGTAAACATGATTAATCCAAGGATGAGCGATAAAGCAAAAGCTAATCTCTTTTTCATTTCATACTCCTTATTCGTGTTGATGCAGCATTTGGCAACCGGAAGATGATATCTGTAACATTTACTAATGATATATTAAAATAAAACATTACAATTCATATTCCTATATAATACACATACATTACTTTCTTTCTATTCATTTCTTCTTCTTCCTCTTGCATTAAGAAATTTCGCAAAACTATTTTTTCAATTAACCAACCCATAAAGAAACAGCCTCGAAAATAAGGCTGTTAGTACCGAAGACCGGACTTGAACCGGTACGACATTAGATGTCGAGGGATTTTAAGTCCCTAGAACGCCCCTATCAATCAGCAAGTTAGAGATCTTGCTGCCCACTTTCTGCCAGTAAATTATTTACCCGTGGCAAAGTGAGTGTTTTCAAGGGTTTAGGAGTGGCTAGATTACTTATCCATGCGGGTTTTACGGTTTATGTACACCAAGATGTGGCTAGTGCGGAGAAGTTTGTAATTTTCAGTGTTTGAGGTAGTAATCATGCGGGTTTTGAGAGGTCAATTCGTGTAAAATTGCCATGAATTGCTTTAATCGTTAAAAGATACATTCATATTATGTTTATTAATAGAATCATAGTTTAAGCTTAACTGAATATTGACTTTTTATTACTTTAAGATAGTGCTACATTAGTTTAGCTTATACAAAAATGTATGGAATAAGAACAAAAGCTATTAAAAGGGGAAAAGATGAAGTTTCACTATTTAGTCAAAATACTTCTCATCATCATATTGTGTGTATCAATACTTACGGGATATTCAGGAAGCGGTAGCGGTACAGAAGGCGATCCCTATCTTATCACGACCCTATCACAACTCCAGGAAATGAAAGACGATCTTACGGCTAATTATAGGCTTAGTAATGATATCGATGCCAGTGGCACGGCTACGTGGAATGATAATGGTGAAGGCGGCTATTACGGTTTTGAGCCGATAGGGACACAGTCAACGCCGTTTAAAGGTGGTTTTGACGGTGACTATCACGTCATATCGGACCTTTATATTAATCGCCCATTGCTAGATGATGTCGGTTTATTCGGATATTCCGACTGGGAATCGAATTATATTAAAAATGTAGGGCTTGAAAATGTTGATTTCACGGGCGGTTATCGTTCAGGCGGACTTATCGGGCGATCCGATACTCCAATTTCAAATTGTTTTGTCAGGGGGAGTGTTGCCGGTGCAAAAAGCACCTCCGTTGTTGCGGGATTAGCTGCTCAATCCCATGATCCTGTCACGCGTTGTTACGCAGATGTGGATGTCACAACGAATTCTGAAGTTGCGGGTTTTATTTCTTTTAACAACGATGATGTAACAAATTGCTATGCTGTTGGATCGGTTCAGTCAAAAACTAAGGACGGCGGTTTTATCGGAAATCCTTTTGGGCATGGTGACGGTAATATTTACAATTGTTTTTGGGATACCGAAACAAGCGGCCAGGAGGATAAAAAAGCTGATCATGTGATCATTTCAGCTATTTGCTATAATCCCGATGTTTTAGACGATGAGTATCAATTCATTATGCTATATAATCCAACTTCTTCTGCGGTGGACTTAGATAATTGGGATTATAATGACGGAAACGGTTACACCAATATCGGATCAACCACCAATATTCCGGCAAACGGATTTTTTCTTATTGGAGTCACTGGAATAACGCCTTCAGCTGATCTAACAGCCTCATTGAATATGAATACGTCGTCCGGAACGATTAGTATCCGTGATGGAAGCGATACCGAGATCGATGCCGTTACTTATACGACTGATGCATATCCCGTGTATAAGCGTTATGCTATTTATGGTGGCGGTTCTGTTTATTCAAACGATTACGAACCCAGCAATACGTCACAGGTCAATGAATTTGACATGACAGGTAAAACTACCGTTCAAATGAAAACCTCATCAACGTTTACCGATGCGGGATGGGATTTTGTTGGAGAAAGTGCGAACGGAAATGATGATAATTGGACAATAAACGCATTATATAATGATGGTTATCCCTACCTGAATGATAATCCTCCTTCAGAAGTCCCGCTTCCCATCTGTCTTGCTTCATTCAGTGCAGAGGTCAAGAACGGCGCTGTTGAATTATCCTGGGAAACGGCATCAGAAACCAACAATGCTCGTTTTCTGCTGTACAGGAATGACGAAGTAATTGAATCTATTGAAGGTGCGGGTACCACGAGTGAACCGCACAGCTATGAATATATTGATCATACAGTGGTTCCCGGTGTAAGCTATACTTACGTTCTTGCCGATGTCGATTATGCAAACGATGAAGTCAAGCATTCTGATTTGACCCTTACACTTATCGTTTCTGAAAATGATATTCCACAAGAATTCACTTTAGAGAACAATTATCCAAATCCATTTAATCCAAGCACAGCTATCAGTTATCATTTAAAAGAGAATTGTGACCTTGAATTGTCCATTTATGATATGGACGGTAAAATTGTAGAAACGCTTGTCAATGATAACATATCAGCGGGTAATCATACAGTCAACTGGGATGCATCGGGATTGAGTTCCGGTATCTATTTCTATCGATTAACTGCAGGAAACTTTGTTGATACGAAGAAGATGGTATTTATGAAGTGACCGGTAATCGGTAACCAGTAACCTGAAAATGAAATTGTAGGGGACGGCCCATACTTCGCTCCGAAGTATAGGAGCTACGAATGGCGAAGCGTGACCATCCCTTTTTCAAATAATTAAAAACTCACAGGGCAGAGAAAAGAGGATGCGTCAACTTTATTAATGATCTCTGTATCATGAATATATCTCTTCCATCAGCTGACGGAGCAGGAGGATTCAATATTCGGATATCATCGTACTCCCGCGCCCTCGTATTCCAAATTCACGCTGATTGTATAATAATACATTGTTATTTAATGGGTTAAAACAATTATTGTATATCTTGTTAAAAAATTGTATGGAGAAATCACTATTTATATTATATATTTAATTAGAATAAAAATAATACACAGCGAAGCGTCGACAATGATATGTTTATATACTATGTCAGTATTATTGGTTGCGGGGTGTGATCACAGAAAACACCCTCGGAACTAAAACATGCTTTATTGTCACGCGATCTGACAATGTAAAAAAGAGAGGAGAAGACATGAGAAAACTAAGCAGATATGTTTTTATCATGCTCATATGTTCATGTTTGTTCGGACAAGGATCCGGTACCGCAGCACGCTGTGGTACAGACAGCACCTTTGTCGGCTTTTGTCCGGCAAATTTTAATTTTAACCGTGAACTGACCATAACCGTATGGGTTAAATGGAATCAGGATCCCGATCCGGGCACGAACGATGATCAAAAATGGGCGAATATTGTTTCTAACAATTCACCGGGTTCCAATGATGATGGACAATTCTGGTTACAGCATGATCAAGATAATGAACATTTTGAATTTGCGGTAAAGGGAGAGTGGGGACGCACCTTTATTAACTCAACGACCGTGCCGGATTCAGGCAAATGGTATCATCTTGCCTGTGTTTATGATGATGACAGCCCTTCTGATGGGAACTATTACAAACTCTATGTCAATGGTGTCTTAGAAGGCAGCTATAGTGACGCGAGAAAAGGAACCATTGCGACGTTTCAAAATAACTACTATATGAAAGGCGGAAGATGGAGCGCAACCAGTGCCCGAATATTCCATGGTGACATTGATGAGCTTTCCATTTGGACAAGGGCATTAAGCGCCGAAGAAATACGCGCCAGTATGTGTAAAAAACTAAGCGGAGATGAAACGGGATTAGCAGGCTATTGGAGATTTGATGACAACTATCAAGAAACAGTTAACGATCTGAGCGGTAATGATAATGACGGATATCTGTTCAGGGAAAGCGGTGTGGTGAACAGCAGCGCTTCATCTACATTAACAGACAATAGTAAATCCTGGACCGTGAACGAATGGCAGAATCATTATCTGGGTATTTCTTCCGGTACGGGATCCGGCCAGAAACGCACGATTGCTTCAAATACGGCGAATACATTAACCGTATCACAGACCTGGGACACAAATCCGGATGGCACGTCGCATTATATCATTAGTTCTTATGAAGGCTGGGTTACGTCCGGTGCACCGATCGGTGACACAAGCAACTATGACTATTCCAGTCCAAGCACACTGTCCTTGAATTCTTCGGAAGGTGACGGCATTGCACTTAGCTCTATAACAAACTCTCCTGACGGCGTGCAGATATATTGTGTGGAAGATGCCCCCAATGTGTCAACGGCTCCAGGAGATCTTGTTACGTTATCTCCATACCATTACTTTGGGGTTTTTACCACCGGCGGTACGTCGCCAAGCTATACTCTGACTTACAATTACGATGGTCATCCGGGCATTGTTGATGAAAGTGACCTGGATCTGGCAACACGGGCGAATAATGCCGAAACGGATTGGACAGAAGCGGACGCAACGATCAACGAGATCAATAATACGTTGGTATTGACAGGTCAAACAGGCACAGAGTACATTTTGGGTTCGGAATCGGGTGATACTCCCTTGCCGATCACTCTCACATCCTTTATTGCCGAAGCGAAGAACGGTAAGATCGAATTGATCTGGGAGACAGCTTCCGAGACGGATAATGCCTGCTTTATTGTCTATCGCAATGATGACGCCATCGCTCAAATTGACGGCGCCGGTACCACCAGCGAACCGCAAAGTTACGAATATATAGACGAAGAAGTCATTCCCGGACTTACCTATACGTATGTACTGGCCGATGTCAGTTATGCCAATGAAGAAACTAAATATACTGATAATGCTGTTACGATCACGATTCCGGAGAATGATATACCACAGGAATTTGCGCTTGATGCGAATTATCCCAATCCATTTAATCCCTCTACAAGCATTGGCTGGCAATTGTCAGCGACCAGCGATGTTGAGCTTTCTATTTATGACATGAATGGAAAGAAAGTCGCGACTCTCATTAATGATAATAAGCCTGCCGGTTATTATGAAGTCAACTGGGATGCATCGGATTTCAGTTCAGGGATCTATTTTTATAGATTACATGCGGGTGAATTTATCGATACGAAGAAGATGCTTTTAATAAAGTAATTATGGTAGTGTAATGGAGGGTCGCGACCGTCCCCTACTTTTGCCTTTATACTTTAATCTTTATACTTGCAAAAAAGCCTTGAAGTGCTTCAAGGCTTTTTTGATGTACCGAAGACCGGACCCACCTACGCTAAAGCTTCGGCGGGCAGGCTTGACTAGTAAAAACTTTGTAATCGCTCATCTTTTGCTTTTTAAGGTGCCTGCCCGACGAAGCTCGGAGAGCGTAGTTGGGCCCAAATGGTGCCAGGTTTTTTCTGCCAGGCGTTTTGGCCTTTGTTTATGAGGGTTTTGAGGGGTGTTTGAAGTCCTAAATGCTCTTGATATAGCATTTCTTATTTTTCTTGATTAAGAACATTGTTCTTATTAAACTTTATCAAATAACTTTTATTAAAGGATAAAGGTGAAAGCCATGTTAAAAAGAATGCTCTGCCGAGGAATAATTATATCTATTAGTCTTACTTTTTTACCACTTTATGCCGGTGATTATGATGAGCTTCAAAAACTGGTTGCGTCGGATCGTGCCATGGAAGATCATTTCGGTTGCAGTGTTTCGATCTCCGGTGATTATGCTATCGTCGGCGCCTATCGTGAAGATGAGGACTCTACCGGTAATAATTATATGAGCTGGGCCGGCTCTGCTTATATTTATTATTGGGATGGCGAAACGTGGGAGCTTCAGGCTAAACTGGTTGCTTCGGATCGTTCAACATCTGATTATTTCGGGAAATGTGTTGCAATATCCGGTGACCTTGCCATAGTGGGAGCACCCTATGAAGATGATGATGCAGCGGGGGAGAATTTTGCGAGTTCAGCCGGTTCAGCGTATATCTTTAAGCGTGAGGGCACAGGGTGGGATCAACAAGCAAAGCTGGTCGCTTCAGATCGTACCTATAATGATTATTTTGGTAGAAGTGTTTCCATCTCCGGTAATTACGCTATAGTCGGGGTGCCTGAAGAAGATGAAGATGCTTCCGGAGAGAACAGGCTGAGTAACGCAGGTTCAGCTTATATATTTTATTGGGACGGCTTAAGCTGGACCCAACAGGCCAAGATCGTTGCCTCTGATCGTGATTATAGTGAATATTTTGGCTACAGTGTCTCCATTTCCGGGGATTATGCGATCATCGGAGCGATAAATGCGAATACGGCTTATATATTTAAGCGTAACGGCACCGACTGGGAAGAGCAATCGCTGATCAGGTCTTCAGATCGCATATCGGGTGATTATTTCGGCTACAGTGTCTCCATTTCCGGCGAATATGCAATAGTGGGGGCAATATATGAAGATGAAGATGTATCGGGCGGCAATACCCTGTCCAATGCCGGTTCAGCTTATATTTTTAAACGAGACGGCGTAAATTGGGAACAGCAGGCGAAGATCGTCGCATCAGACCGTGATGAAAATGATGCTTTCGGTTACAGTGTCTCGATCTCCGGAAATCATGCGATTGTCTCTGCGTTTTATGAAAGTGAGAATGTCCCGGGTGATAATACTCTGCCATATGCCGGTTCGGCGTATATCTATAAACGAGACGGCATAAGTTGGGGCCAGCAAGCAAAGATCGTTCCTTTAGATCGTGAATCAAGCGATTATTTCGGTACCAGTGTTTCCATATACGGTGATCATGCAATAGTCGGAGCGGAATTTGAAGATGAAAACGCCTTTGGAAGCGACAGCTTATATGATGCCGGATCAGCCTATATTTTCAGTATAACCGGTAATGATGTCGGGATATCAGCCCATAATATTCCACGAAAGTTCGTTCTGGAAAATAACAGGCCAAATCCCTTTAATCCGCAAACAACCATCAGCTATTCCATTTTTGCTGGAGCTACAATGGACAGGCAGCTCTCAGTTGATCTGTCAATCTTTAACATGAGTGGACAAAAGGTCGCAACACTTGTTAACGAGATCCAATCCACAGGATATCATTCAGTAACTTGGGATGCATCGGGGTTGAGTTCAGGTATCTATTTCTATCGACTAACTGCAGGTGATTTTGTTGATACGAAGAAGATGGTTTTTATGAAGTAGGCCTACCCTACTACATATCAAATAAACAAAGAGCCACCTTTAATTAGGTGGCTTTTTCATACCACAAAAAAGCCCCCTCTTTCGAGCGGGCTTTGGTACCGAAGGCCGGACTTTCCCGTAGGGATCCCTTCGGGAGAACCGGCACGTCCCGAAGTTTCGGGACGAGGGACTCCCGCTCAAGAATAATCTTAAGAATTGTTAGTTTCGGGCAAAGTGGTGCCCAAATGGTGCCAGTTTTTATTTTTGGGTGTGGCAAAGTGTGTGTTTATAGGGGGTTAATAATATATTACATGAATGCCTATACCTAGATAAATTTACAAACATGATTCCTTCATACTCATTAAATATCATTGGAATAACTAAATTTAGTGATTACATTGAAATGTATTCATTATAAATAAATTGAGCTTGATACTGAACTGTGAACGGGGTGTCATTATTGTATCTGGATATAGCTACAGAAAAGAAGATAAACTGTTGTTTACAGGCAGGTCTATTTAGTATATGATTATAAATGTTGAAGCCTAAAAAGCATTTAATAATAAATATCATTTTTGACAATCGGAGATATGCATGAAAAGGATTCTGAGTATATTACTTTTATCTGATATGTTTTCATTTTACATTATAGTGTCAATTCAATAAATATTGCGGTTTAAACGAATCTGCACCGGCTTACGCTGATTGCAACTGAATATAGTTTGAAATGTGCTTACTATTGAAAAGGAAGTGGAAATGAACATGTTCATGAAAAGAGTATTCTTGTCGTTGTCCATTCTTTGCTCACTTTTTGCCGGGACTTACAGCGGGGGGAGCGGATATTCATTTGATCCCTATCAGATCTCAAACCTTAATGATCTTATTGAATTGATCCAAACTCCTACAGATTGGTCCAAATATTTTCTTCAAACAAATGATATTGACGCTTCCAGTTCTCAGTATTGGGATGATACAGATGATAACGGAAATGGAAATTTATTTGATGACACAAATGATGCAACATCAGCAGGAAATAACGATGGTTTTAAGCCAATAGGATCCAATCCAACTTCTTTCAAAGGATACTATAATGGAAATGGCTATACCATAAACGGAATATGCATAAATCGAGCGAACACTCAGTATGTCGGATTATTTGGATATTTTTATTCAAGCTTAAACTTTCCATATAATCGAATTGAAAATTTATATCTATCCAATGTAAATATTAGTGGAAAAGATCACGTGGGCTCAATATGTGGATCAGTTCATGATGGCGTATTAATGAATTGTTCATCAACCGGGTCAGTTTCAGCAAGTAGCGGATATGCCGGAGGATTAGCGGGTAACTCCAGTAATATTATTGATTGCAGCAGTTCATGCTCTATAAGAAATTCCGGTATTTACACGGGTGGTTTGGCTGGCATGTTGACAGGTTCAATCTATACTTCCTATTGTGATGGGGATGTAGAAGGTGATACATATGTAGGTGGTTTATGTGGTTATAAGAGCCTTGGGTATATTTATGATAGCTACAGTGTTGCGAGCGTAAGTGGAACAGATAATGTGGGGGGATTATCCGGGATGCTACACGGCGGTGGGGTTTCAAACTGTTACGCAAGCGGTGAAATAACATCATCAGGAACTTATGTCGGTGGTTTTAACGGTAAAAATAATGGTTATTGTGATGTGGACAATTGTTTTTGGGATACAGTAACAACCGGAATGTCAACTTCACCGGATGGTACAGGAAAATCAACCAATGAAATGAAAACATTATCTACCTATACAGATGAAGGAACAACAGGTTTATCCGATGCCTGGGATTTTGAAACGAATCCTTTTGATGATAGTGGAAATGATGATGATTGGGACATGGATTATTCAGGTAATATTAACAATGGTTATCCCTATTTATCCTGGCAAGATGGTGATAATATTGCCCTTCCGGCTTATTATGGACATGGTTCAGGAACGGAAGGAGATCCGTATCAGATCTCTGATCTCTCAGATCTGAAGTCCCTAAGCAAAGCATCTCCCGACTGGAACAAATATTTTATTCAAACAGCAGATATTGACGCTTCTGCAACAGAATACTGGGATGATTCCGACGATGACGGTAACGGTCATCTCTATAATGATCCCAATGACCTGACATCCGCCGGTAATAATGAAGGTTTTCCGCCCATAGGAACTGTTTCCGATGAATTTACAGGAAACTATGACGGTAATGGATATGCGATCAATGAATTAAATATCGATCGTTCGGAGAGTTATACCGGTTTATTCGGCAGATTGATGGGAGCAATGATCACGGAACTTGGTATGACGAATGCAGCGGTCAGCGGGATCAATTATGTTGGGATCATTGCAGGTGTAAATGATGAGAATACCTCGATGTCGCAATGCTATAGCAGTGGGTCGGTAAATGGAAGCGGGTTCGCTGTCGGTGGTTTGACCGGTGGAGTAAGATATGGAACTGCCGAATTGACATTATCCTACAGTACGGCAACGGTAACAGCATCGGGCAATCATGCAGGCGGGTTGATCGGTTTTGCTTATGATGCAGATATTAGCGATTGTTACAGCAGGGGAAGCGTTAATGGTGCCAATTATGTCGGTTCTTTCTGTGGATATTTCACAAATGGGTCGGTCAGTAATTGTTACGGTACAGGATCGGTAAGCTCAACAGGAAGTGATGTGGGAGGCTTTGTCGGATCAAATACCAATGATGCTTGTATCGTTACAAATTGCTTCTGGGATACATTAACTACCGGTTTATCAACATCTCCAGGTGGAATAGGCAAATCAACAAGTGAAATGAAAACGTTATCTACTTTCACCTCAGCCGGATGGGATTTCGTAGATGAAACCAATAACGGGACCGATGATATCTGGGATATGGATGCCGGCGCGAATAATGGTTATCCCATACTTTATTCAATTCAATCGACAGAAGTCCCCTTACTAATCACCCTCAACTCTTTCACAGCAACAGCTAATAATGGTTTCATTGAACTCGCATGGGAGACTGCAACAGAAACCAACAATGCTAATTTTGTTATTTATCGTAACGATGATGCCATTGCAAGTATAGCAGGCGCAGGTACAACAAGCGAACCCCACAACTATGAATACATTGATGATCAAGTTATCCCCGACAATACTTATACCTATATACTGGCCGATGTCAGCTATGCAAATGAAGAAAACAAATATATCGACAAAGCTGTAAATATTGTTATACCGAAGAACGATATTCCAGAAGAATTCGCATTAAATAGCAACTATCCTAATCCATTCAATCCATCCACAGCCATCAGCTTTCAGTTATCAGCAGTCAGCGACGTTGAGCTATGCATATATGATATGAATGGAAGAAAGATCGCATCACTGATCAATGATAATAAGCCTGCCGGTTATTATGAAATCTACTGGGATGCATCGAACTTCTCTTCCGGGATCTATTTTTATAGATTGCAGGCAGGAGATTTTGTTGAGACGAAAAAAATGCTTTTAATAAAGTAATTATGGTAATGTAAGGGACGGTCGCGACCGTCCCCTACTTTTGCCTTTATACTTTAATCTTTATACATGCAAAAAAGCCTTGAGGATCAAGGCTTTTTTGAGTACCGAAGACCGGACTTGAACCGGTACGGCATTAGATGCCGAGGGATTTTAAGTCCCTAAAATAGCTAGTATTTAAGCGGGTTTAAGGCAAAGAGGTGCCCAAAAAGTGCCCGTTTAATTATCACCCGTGGCAAAGTGAGTGTTTATAAGGGTTTAGGAAGTATTATTTTTGACCAACGGATTAAGAGTCCAGTGCAGAGCCTTTATCTAAGCGGGTAATACGCTTTGTGTACACCAAGATGTGCTTGGTAAAAATAAAAATATTATTATTAGCTACGAAACATTCCAAAAAACAATGGATTGAGGCTGGTTGAATTATAGTAAATCAGTATTTAAATCAATAACTACTTCAAGAGAGTTACTTTTTGATAATTTATAAATGTTGTTGACCCATCTTTTGCTTTAGCTGTAAATCGTATCAAATATATACCACTTACTATATTTGCTCCATCCCATATGATGCAATGTCTACCTGCACTTTGATTAAAATTGTATTCCTTGACAAGATGTCCTGATACATCAAAGATACAGCATTCAATTGTAGAATTTACCGGTAAAGCATATTCAAGGGTTGTTGTAGGATTGAATGGATTGGGATAAATATTCAAGATCTCATATTCGTATGGTATTGATTGTACAGATACCGGTGTATCACCACTTTCGGCGAATTTCATAACGGTTGCTTTTGAGGAATTTTCAGCATCTTGATACGCAATAACTGGAATGCCATCAAGCGTAATGACTAAACTAAGATCAACAACCTCACCGGCAGAAAAGCCACAGCGACCGACAGAATCCCAAGCGGTGCCGTTAAATTTCATAACAGTTGCTTTTGATTCATTCCCATCGTCATGATACGCAGCAAATATTGTACCGCTTGTGTCTATTGCTAATGATTGTCTAGACGCCTGAGAGGCAGAAAAACCAACAGGGCCGACAGTTTCCCATGATGTTCCATTAAATTTCTTTACTGTCGCCTTAAACCCATTTCCTCCATCCTGATACAAAACATAAGGCGTCCCCACTTTATCTACAGCCAAACTAATGAAAAATGCATAGCTTTGGGAAAATCCTGCAGAACCAACGAGTTCCCATGATGATCCATTAAATTTCATCACGGTTACTTTGGAGGCAGAGGCAGCATCTTGATATGCCACATAGGGTACATCTGCTTCGTCAATAGCAAAACTTATATAATCTGAAGCACCTGCTGAAAAACCTTCAGAACCGACAACGACCCAAGATGTACCGTTATATTTCATGACGGTAACTTTATTCGAATTTGAGCCATCACGATAGGCTACATAGGGCATTCCACTTGAGGCAATAGCCAAACTTGTATACTGAGCCACCCCCGCTGAAAATCCTGCTGTTCCAACAATTTCCCAGCTTGAACCGTTATATTTCATCACTGTTGCTTGATCAGAATTTGCACCATCCTGAAATACCACATAGGGTACTCCGCTGGCATCAAATGCAATATTTGTATAATCAGCCTCACCTGTTGAAAACCCCGCAGACCCAACAATTTCCCATGAGGAATCCCAAAATCTCATGACGGTTGCCCGACTGACGGTTGGTACATCTTTAAATACGATATAGGGTATCCCGTTTTCATTCAAACATAAGTTGGTATAATCTGCTTGACCCAAAGAAAAACCTGCGGAGCCCACATTGTACCACTCATTAGCTAACAAGTTTGTAAACATGATTAATCCAAGGATGAGCGATAAAGCAAAAGCTAATCTCTTTTTCATTTCATACTCCTTATTCGTGTTGATGCAGCATTTGGCAACCGGAAGATGATATCTGTAACATTTACTAATGATATATTAAAATAAAACATTACAATTCATATTCCTATATAATACACATACATTACTTTCTTTCTATTCATTTCTTCTTCTTCCTCTTGCATTAAGAAATTTCGCAAAACTATTTTTTCAATTAACCAACCCATAAAGAAACAGCCTCGAAAATAAGGCTGTTAGTACCGAAGACCGGACTTTCCCGTAGGGATCCCTTCGGGAGAACCGGCACGGCATTAGATGCCGAGGGATTTTAAGTCCCTAAAATAGTCAGTATTTAAGCGGGTTTGGGGCAAAGAGGTGCCCAAATGGTGCCAGGTTTTTTCTGACAGGCGTTCTGGCCTTTATTGATGCGGGTATTACGGTTCGTGTGTACCAAGATGTGGCTGGTAAGTGGAAGTTTGTGATTTTAGAGGTTTTGTGTAGTAATTATGTGGGTTTTGTGTGATTTGGGTTTGTATAGTTGTGAGTAATTAAATTAACCTAGTGAGGAATTGAAAAGTTTAAATTTCATTAGCTTCTGTCTTGATCAACTTTAACATTAGTTGCTGAGATATTTCGTATTGAGGCTGATTTTGAATAATCGTTAACTCTGCTTTCCATAATAATAGTTACTAAGGCCAAAATGACAATAACTATAATAGATGCTATCAATAATATCATGGGCGATGCAAAGAATAACACAAGTATTTCTAATAATATCAGTGTTTCACAATTTACAAGCGCTTGTAAAAATAATTGAGGTGAAAGTGGACTTCGCGGTGTTCTTTTCCAGCTTTTCAATCTTGCTTGATGACATCTAAAGCGAAATAAGGTATAAGAAAATGCGCATAATATAAGAAACAGGAATAGCACAAATATTCCTGTTATAATTTCTAGGCTAATATTAAATGATGATGTTTTGATAATTATATTGGAAATATCAATTGAACTATTTTGAGGATTAAATCTTAATATTGAACCAAGTAAAACAAGAAACAATGAAAAGACTGCTGTTGCCCATAAGGGTATTTGCCAAATTAAATTATCAAAGTGTCTATAATCTTCACCATACTCAATTTTCTTAATTTTATTATCCCTAATAATCTTTTCAAGCTCTTCATGTTGTGGATTACATTGTTTGAAAGTAGTTAATAGTTTACAATCATAGTTATCTGAATACCAATCCACTTTATCCTTTTTTTTCTCATTTGATACTGCATTACCATGTTTTACCGTATGGATTACTGAATCAGGATACATATATATATTATGGG
>Ga0272443_10002461_pt1 | contig 23649 bp, 21 predicted proteins | sample SSMAcet12_FD_193581 | JGI IMG/M metagenome (GOLD analysis project Ga0272443, IMG submission 193581) | Marine sediment archaeal communities from Little Sippewissett salt marsh, Falmouth, MA, United States - SSM-Acet-12 | ecosystem: Environmental > Aquatic > Marine > Wetlands > Sediment ...
GGGCCCCGTTGACGGCGGCAACGAACTTTTTGTTTTGAGGTCATGATTTCAGAACCCATCCAATCGGCCCAGATTTTGGTCATAGACGATGAGCCCGTGATCTGCGACGGGTGCCGGATGGTGCTGTCCGAAAAGGGGCACACGGTGGACGCCTGCCGGACCGGGAAAGACGGCATGGAGGCGGTCCGAAAGGACGGCTATGAACTGATTTTGCTGGACCTGAAGCTGCCCGATGCCGACGGAATGGATCTGCTCAAGCGCCTGCAGGAAGAAAAGCCGCGAACGCCGGTGATCGTGATGACCGGCTTTTCCTCGGTTCAGAATGCCGTCGCCGCCATGAAGCAGGGGGCCTTCGATTATCTGCCCAAGCCGTTTTCAGACGATCAGCTCGTCTTTGCCGTAGAAAAGGCCGTTGCCGCCAAGCGACTGGCCGATGAGAACCTGGCCCTGCGAAACCAGTTGTATGCCATGTTCGACTTCAGCAACATCGTGGGGGAAAATCCCCAGCTGCTGCAGATTTTTGATGAAATCCGGAAGGCGGCCCCCACGGACAGCACCATTTTGCTCCAGGGAGAAAGCGGAACCGGAAAGGAACTCTTTGCCAAAGCCATTCATGCCCACAGCAAACGGTCCTCCCGGCAGTTGGTTGCCGCCGACTGCAGCACATTTTCCGCCTCCCTTCTGGAAAGCGAACTTTTCGGCCACGTCAAAGGGGCCTATACCGGGGCGGTGAGCGACAAGGCCGGGATCTTCGAGATGGCCAAAGGGGGAACTCTCTTTGTGGACGAAGTGGCCAATTTGAGCCTCGAGATCCAAGGCAAGCTGCTTCGGGTCATGGAGACCCAGGAGTTCAAGCCGGTGGGGGGCAGCGTCTACAAAAAGACCGACATCCGGATCATCGCCGCCACCAATCAGGACCTCAAGGAGCGCATTATCGCAGGCCGCTTCCGAGATGATTTCTTCTATCGGCTGAACGTGGTACCGTTTTACCTGCCCCCCTTGCGGGAACGGAAAGACGACATTCCGAAGCTGGCCTATCATTTTCTACGGATCTTCTGCCGGGATATCGGAAAGCGGATCGAAGGGTTTTCCGACGATGCCCTCGAACTTCTCATTCAGTATGACTGGCCCGGCAATGTCCGGCAGCTCAAGAACGTGGTCGAACGCCTGGTGATTTTGACCGATGGCGATGTGCTCTCGTTCGAGGATCTCATCGATCACATGTACACGAAAACAAGATCGATGGGAAATTCCATACCCGGAACCGTCGATGAGCTCAAGGCGGCCAAAAAAGAGGTTATCGAAAAACACTACGCGAGAATCGAAAAGGCGTTTTTGATGAAAGCCCTTTCAGCCGCGGGTGGCAACATCACCGAGGCGGCCAACCGAACCGGCATGCAGCGTTCCAACTTCTCGACCCTGATGAAAAAACACGGCCTGTCACGAGACTCGGAAAAGCCGGCGTCCTGAGCTCCGAACCGGCTCCACCGTATATTTTTATCGACGACCCATAAAAATCTGTAATCATTTATAAATATTCTTTACTCCGCCCCTAGTGCGTATATTTTTATAAACACCTGGCCTGTGCACCAACTGCTATTCCGTTCCCCGCAACACCTCTACCATCCTAATTTAATTACAACTTATCCTACACCCCCTTGATTTTTCCAGCCCGCCGACCCTGGCACGGCTCTTGCTGCTTACCGAATTCAGCGATTGTCTGTTTTGGCGATTCACCTGAAGCCGGACCATAAACAAGGAGAATGACCATGAATGCCCTGCAGGAAGCGTTGGTGGAAGAATACCATCCGCCGCCACATATCCTCGTGATGGACGACGAAGTGAGCGTGGCCAAGGGCCTGGAGTTGATCCTGACCGAGGAAGGATATGAAGTGGACCTGGCCATGACCGGGCACGACGCCCTGGAAACCTTCGACAGGAAAGTGATCGATCTTCTGGTGGCGGATCTCCGGCTGCCCGATATCGATGGTATGGATGTCATCCGCCAGGTGAAGGAACGCCGCCCGGAAACCGGCGTCGTGGTGATTACCGGTTATGCCAGTGTCTATTCCGCTGTCGATGCGATGCGGATGGGCGCTTTTGATTACCTGGCAAAGCCGTTCACCGACGACCAGATCAAGGCCTCGGTTGGAGAAGCCCTCAAGGGAAAAAGGGCCGAACGGGTGGAAGAGGGGCTGCCCCGGGCCAAAAGCGAAGAAGAAAAGCTCATCCAGAAGCGGGAGGTGGTTCGAGCGCTGAACCGGACGGCGGAAGATGAGGATTTCTGGAAAGAGCTCATGGTCAACGGCTCTTCGGCCCTGGTAGGGTACACGCTGTCCGATGAGGCCAAGGCCGCTATTGCTTCCGGCGATCTGCGCTGGCTCAACCGGGAGGTCGGGGAGCTGACCCAGAAACAGCTTAAATACATCTACAAGCGCCTGGAGCGGGAAGCGTGGTAAACTGCCTGCGGAAGACCTTCGCAGGAAAAAGGTCCAGCGTCGCTGCACAGGATCGGGAATTCCGGGAGTTTGGCCGCCGCGGCGCTCAATGATCGCCCGGCATAGGAATAAAGGGGAAACCATCATGGAGGTTATCGGTTCGGATACGGAAATTCAGGGATCCGTCCTCGTTGTCGGCGGCGGCATCGCCGGCATGCAGGCGGCAATGGATGCGGCCAACGCCGGCTTCTTCGTCCATCTGGTGGAGCGTTCGCCGGCCATCGGCGGCATCATGGCCAGGCTCGACAAGACCTTCCCGACAAACGATTGTTCCATGTGAATTCTGGCCCCGAAACTGGTCGAGGTCGGCCGGCATCCCAACATCGAACTGCTGACGCTGTCGGAAGTCAATGCCATCTCCGGAAAAGAGGGGCGGTTTCAGGTCGCCATCCGGAAACATCCACGCTATGTGGACACGGAAAAATGCATCGCCTGCGGGCTTTGTGCGGAAAAATGCCCGAAGAAGGTCACAGATCGCTTCAATGAAGGGCTCATCAAGCGCAAAGCCATCTATGTCCCTTACGCCCAGGCGGTTCCCTTGAAATACGCCATCGATCCGGAAAGCTGCATCTACCTGCAAAAAGGAAAATGCGGCGCATGCGAAAAGCTCTGTCCCTCCGGAGCCATCAACTTCGCGGACCGGGAAAGCATCATCGAGCGCGAGGTCGGATCTGTCATTCTGGCGCCCGGATTTCGTTCCTACGACCCGAGCGGTCTGGATTTCTATGCCTACGATCGATCTGCCGATGTGGTCACCGCCCCCGAATTTGAACGGATGCTGTCTGCAGGAGGGCCGACCGCCGGCCACCTGCTGAAGCCATCGGGCCGGGACCAGGGGATCGAACCGGAAAAAATCGCCTGGATCCAGTGTGTCGGTTCCCGGGATCAGAACCGCTGCGGCCACGAATACTGCTCGTCGGTGTGCTGCATGTTTGCGGTAAAACAGGCGGTCATCGCACGCGAGCACAGTCGAAGGCCCTTGGACTGCGCGATCTTTTTCATGGACCTGCGCACCCAGGGAAAGGACTTTGACCGGTACGCCGATCGGGCAAAGAAAGACGGCGTTCGCTTTGTCCGCGCCCGGGTCCATTCCATCGAGCCGACCGGCTCCGAAGGCGGCCTGCGTCTTCGCTACGCGATGGAAGACGGCTCCCTGGCAGAAGAGGCCTTCGATGTGGTGGTCCTTTCCACCGGCCTTGAGATGGATCCCGGAGCAAAGACCCTGGCCGATCGACTGAACGTGGATCTGGACGCAGACGGGTTTGTAAAGGCAAGTCCCCTGTCTCCGGTCTGCACGTCGGTGCCGGGGATCTTCGCCTGCGGAGCGTTCACCGGCCCCAAGGACATCCCCCATTCGGTGATGGAAGCCAGCGCCGCCGCTTCGGCGGCCACGGAGAAAATTGCCGCCGCGCGCCATACCCGGACCTGTACCGTTCATCGTCCGGAGCAAATCGACGTTCGGCAGGATCATCCCCGCATTGGAGTGTTCGTCTGCAACTGCGGGATCAATATCGGCGGTGTGGTGAGGGTTCCCGAGGTGGTGCGTTTTGCCGAAGCCCTGCCGTCTGTGGTGTACGTGGAGGAAAACCTGTTTACCTGCTCCCAGGACACCCAGGACAAGATCGTCGACACCATTCGTGACAAACGGCTCAATCGGGTGGTGGTGGCCGCCTGCACGCCTCGGACCCATGAGAGCCTGTTTCAGGAGACCATGGCCGGCGCCGGCCTGAACAAATATCTGTTCGAGATGGCCAACATCCGAAACCACGACTCCTGGGTTCATGCCAACGACCCGGATGCGGCAACGCAAAAAGCCAAGGACCTGGTCCGCATGGCGGTGGTCAAGGCCGCCCTGCTGCAGCCTCTCGACGAAGATCAGCTCCCGCTTACCCGGACGGCGCTGGTGGTGGGCGGCGGGATCGCCGGAATGACGGCGGCGCTGTCCCTGGCAGGACAGGGCTACCCCGTCGATCTGGTGGAACGGTCGGACCGGTTGGGCGGCCACGGCCGCCGGCTGCTGGAGACCGCCGCCGGTGAACCGATGGCCCCCTTCGTGGAAGGCCTTGCCGAACGCGTGGCGAATCACCCGGACATCTGTGTCCATCTGGAATCTTCCGTAACGGCGGTGGAAGGGTTTGTCGGCAATTTCAACACCACCGTCGCCTCTGCAGACGGGGCTGCCGCCATCGAACACGGCGTGGCCATTCTGGCCACCGGGGCAGCGGAATATCGACCCACAGAATACCTGTACGGGGATCATCCGGCGGTGGTCACCAGCCTGGAGCTGGACGATCTGATCGCCGGTGAAAGCGGGAAGGTTTCATCGGCCGGCGATGTCATTTTTATCCAGTGCGTCGGCTCCAGGGACGATGAGCGACCCTACTGCTCCAAGGTCTGCTGCACCCACTCGATCCAAAACGCGCTGAAGATCAAGAAACACAACCCCGAGGCCAATGTCTTTGTCCTCTATCGGGACATCCGGACCTACGGGCAGAGGGAAACGCTGTATAACCAGGCCCGGAAGGCAGGCGTGCACTTCTTCCGATATTCGTTGGCAAACAAGCCGAACGTTTCGGCAAACGGCAAAAAGGTCCGCGTCGAATTCACCGATCCGCTGCTGGACCGGCGGTTTTTCGTCGATGCGGATCTGCTGTGCCTGGCGTCGGCCATCGTCCCCCGCCGGAATGCAGACCTGGCGCAGATGTTCAAGGTGCCGACAGACGCTGACGGCTGGCTGCTCGAGGCCCATCAGAAACTACGGCCCGTGGATGCGGCAACCGACGGCGTGTTTCTCTGCGGCATGGCCCACTATCCCAAACCGGTGGATGAAAGCATCGCCCAGGCAAAAGCGGCAGCGGCCCGCGCCGCCACGTACCTTTCCATGGAGGCCATTTCCGTGGGAGGCGTCGTGTCGGTCATCGACGAAAGGGACTGCACCGGCTGCGGGGCGTGCCTGGCGGTCTGTCCCTACAGCGCGATTACCATGGATCAGAGCCGGAAAACGGCCGTGGTCAACCCCGCCTTGTGCAAAGGCTGCGGGGCCTGTGCCGCGGCCTGCCCTTCCGAGGCCCCGAAGCTGATGGGTTTTACCCATGCCCAGCTCTATGCGCAGATCAAAGGAGCTTTAGCGGCATGACCGGCTCAGGAATGGAGAGACCATGAACACCGATGCGTTCGAACCGAAGATCGTTGCTTTTCTTTGCAACTGGTGCAGCTACGGGGCGGCGGACCTGGCCGGGGTCAGCCGACTTTCCTACCCGCCAAACATCCGGCCCATCCGGGTCATGTGCTCGGCGACCGTCTCCCCCCATCACGTGCTGCGGGCGCTTCAGGAAGGTGCCGACGGGGTGCTGGTGGGCGGGTGACACCTCGGCGACTGCCATTACCTGTATGGTAATTACATGACTCTCAAGCGGATGCGGTTTCTCCAGGAAGTGCTCGACTTCGTCGGCCTGGGCGGCCGGCTCCATCTGGAGTGGATTTCTTCTGCCGAAGCGCAAAAGTTTGCCCAGGTGGTGACCGAATTCACCGAAAAAATCCGGCGGCTCGGGCCCAATCCCCTGCACGCCTTCATCCAGCCGGACATGATTCTCCGGCCGCGGGCCGTTCCAGCCTCCGGCCCAAAATCCACCGCGGCGGAAAAAGAAGACGTGAAGGGTGCTTTGCCTTTTACCGGCAAGCAGTAGGGAGATGGAAATGAAAAGTCAGGTCAAGCAATGGCTGGAATCGGGCACCATCGACATCTTTCTGGGAATGAAAATGGTCGACGGCCATCCGCTGCCCCACGCGTTCACCCTGCGCAATATATCCGACCTTGAAGATCTGGTGCCCGGAACGGTCCGCTATCCCCTGGAAAAATTCGCCGCCGAGCTGGCTGCCGAAAATCCCGACGCTCGGATCGGCCTGGCGGCACGGGAGTGCACCCAGCGCGCCCTGAACGTGCTGTCGCTCTGGAATCAGGCGCCCACGGATCGGATCGAAACCATCAAGATAAACTGCTGTCCTTCCCCCCTGAAGGAGCACGCTGTCTGTTCCTATCTGGACCCGCCCGAGGCCGGGTTGTTCAAGAAGCACTTCGGGATCGACAATGGCGCGGATCCGGAAGCGGTGGCCAGGTTCGAACCCCGGGAACGATTCAGCCGCTGGATGTACGAATTTCAGAAATGCATCAAGTGCTACGGATGCCGGAACATCTGCCCGGTCTGTTTCTGTGAAGACTGTTCCCTGGAGCACGAAGACCTGATCGGCACCGGACAGCTGCCCCCGGAGGCGCCGATCTTCCACTTGGTGCGGGCGGTGCATATGGCCGGCCGCTGCATCGACTGCGGGCTTTGCGAAGAGGCATGCCCGGCCGACATTCCGCTGCGCTTGCTCTATCGCAAGGTCAATGCCGTGGTCGACGATCTGTTCGACTACCGGGCCGGGGAGGGCGAACAGCCGCCTCCCTTCAACATCATCGGCGAAAAGCCGACCCTGGCGCCGAAGCCGATGGAAAACGGAAGTGCGTGTCCGAAAAGATGATTCCGGGAATCGGTCAGCCCGATCCGCCCGAATAAGGAGGCGCCCCATGGAATGCAAATTTGTCCCGTCCGTCTGTTCCTACTGCGGTGTCGGCTGCGGCGTCCTGTTCAAGGTAGTGGACGGAAAACTCACCGGCACCCTGCCGCTGAAAACCCATCCGGTCAACGAGGGACGGCTCTGTGTGAAGGGCTGGAATCTGCACGATTTCGTCAACAGCTACCTGCGCCTGAAGTCTCCTTTGATCCGGGCCTTCGGCCGGTTCATCAAAACCGACTGGGAGGAGGCGATCAAAATCACCTCCGACAGGTTCAAAGACATCATCCGGCAGCACGGGCCGGACAGCGTTGGTGTGCTGGTGTCGGCAAAGATGAGCAACGAGGAGAATTATCTGGCCCAGAAATTCGCCCGGGCGGCCATCGGCACCAACAACGTCGATCACTGCGCACGGCTCTGACATTCATCCACGGTGGCCGGTCTGGCCGCCGCCTTCGGCAGCGGAGCGATGACCAATTCCATCGCCGACATCGAAAAGGCCGGATGCATCTTTATCATCGGCTCCAACACCACGGCCTGCCATCCCCTGATCTCCCGGCGGATATACCGGGCCAAGGAGCGGGGCGCCAAGCTGATCGTCGCCGACCCGCGCGGCATCCAGCTGAGCCGGTTCGCCGACGTTTCGGTCCACCACCGGCTCGGAACGGACGTGGCCCTGCTCAACGGCATGATGCACATCATCGTCAAAGAAGGCTGGCACGATGCCGAGTTCATCAGCCAGCGCACGGAAGGCTTCGATGCGCTTTCGCAGGTGCTTGATCGCTATCCGCCAAACCGGGTCTCGAGTCTGACCGGGGTTTCCGTCAGCCAGCTCAAGGAAATGGCCCGGCATTATGCCACCTGCGGGCCGGCGGCGCTGTTGTATGCCATGGGCATCACCCAGCACACCACGGGGGTGGACAACGTCAAGTCCTGCTGCAATCTGGCCATGCTCTGCGGCAACATGGGGGTGGCCGGCGGGGGGGTCAACCCCCTTCGGGGCCAAAACAACGTCCAGGGCGCCTGTGACATGGGCGGACTGCCGAACGTCTTTCCCGGCTATCAACCGGTGACAGATCCGGAGATCCAGGCGAACTTTTCGAGCGCCTGGAAAAAGGAACTGCCGGCAGTGCCCGGACTGACCATCACCGACATGGTGCCGGCCATGCTGGAGGGCCGCTTAAAAGCCCTTTACGTGATCGGAGAAAACCCGAAATTGAGCGACCCGGACTGGAACCACCTGCATCATGCCCTGAAAAATCTCGATCTGCTCGTCGTCCAGGAGCTGTTTTTGTCGGAGACCGCCCAGGTGGCCGACGTGGTTTTACCAGCCGCTTCCGTCGCCGAAAAAGACGGCACCTTTACCAACACCGAAAGGCGTTGCCTGCGCATTCGAAAAGCCATCGAGCCGGTGGGAGACGCCCTTGCCGACTGGCAGATCATCTCCCGGCTCTCGTCGGCCATGGGGTACCCTATGGAATACGGCTCGGCGGAGGAAATTTTCGAAGAGATCCGGCAAATGGCGCCGAAGAGCTACGGCGGCATGACCTACCAACGCCTGGGCATCGACGGGCTACAATGGCCTTGTCCGAGCACCGACCATCCCGGAACCCCGATTCTGCACACCCGGGAGTTTACCCGGGGAAAGGGAAAGTTTCACGGTGTCGACTACCAGGCGCCGGCAGAACTCCCTGACGAGCAATATCCCTACGCACTGACTACCGGCCGGATGTTTGCCCACTTTCATACCGGCACCATGACGCGGATTTCCAAAAAACTCGACAACGAGCAGCCCACCGGCTACGTGAACATCCACCCGGAAGATGCCGCCAGGCTCGACATCACGGCCGGTGATCCGGTGCGGCTTTCTTCCCGGAGAGGAGAAATGGAAGCCCCTGCCCGGATCACCCGGTCCGTTCCGATTGGGACCCTCTTTTTGCCGATTCATTTCGGAGAGAATCCCACCAATGTGCTGACCAGCGCCGAAACCTTTGACCCCCTGGCCAAAATTCCCGAGTTCAAGGTCGCTGCGGTCCGGGTGGAAAAGCTTTCGGGGTGAACTTGACGTCCGTCGGCAAATCGACTATCCTTTCTCAAAACAAATTGCAGTTGCGAACACCGAAAGGGCAACACTGCCGAAAGGCAGTGGCGCAAAGCTGCGGGTCTAACGCCGAAAGGCCATGACTGCCGGGCTGCCGAAGGTTCACTTCCATACGCCTTTGGGCCGGTGCCCCTGGGCGTTTTTGTTTTCAACGAAAGGAGGCTTTTATGGCTTTCCCAGAGCTTTTCATGGTAATCCCCGGCCCCCCGATGCTGTCCATTTTATTGTGGCTCGGGCTTCTGATGCTTCTTTTCTACTTTGCGCGGGAACCGGCCCACCAGGCGATTCGATCCTTGAGCCGCACCTTCCACTCCAGCCTGCGCCTGGCGGCGCGCTCCCTGCTCCTTGCCGAACGGCGGCTTGCCGGGCGCAACAAGGAAGTGCTGCTGGCCAGCAGCCGCGAATCGATGGAACGGGTCATCGAGCGCGAGTTTCACCGGGTGGACGCCGTCGTCAAGCGGGACCTGGCCGGCTATCCCAGCCTGCAGCGGGCACTGGCAGACCAGATCGCCCGGCTCGAGGAGGACTACCGGCAGAGCAGCGAACTGTCGCCGCCGATCCCGACCTGGGTTGAAGCGGTGGAAGCCGTGGCCAAGATTCCTTCCAACGGTGATCCCACCGTGTCCAAGGTGCTCGAAAAAATCCAGGTCATTGTCCAAAACCAGCAAAAAGCGGTCATGGCCGAATACCGGAAAAACATCAGCCACCGGCACGGTCTGCTCAAGCGCATGATTCCCTATTGGCGGCGGATGACCGACACCCTCGAGGATGTCGGAAAAACGATTACCGGCTTGCAGGAGCGGTCGGCCGTCATCGACCGGCGGATGGCTGAATACGAAGAGATCATTGCAAATTCCGACCGGGCAGAACAGATGTACGCCTCCTCGGCCATGACCCAGTTTTTCATCGCCGGGTTCGTTCTGCTGATCGCCATCGGCGGTGCCGTCATCAACTTCAACCTGATTGCCCTGCCGATGTCGGAAATGGTCGGAGGCGGCAGCTACATCGGCCAGTTCAAGACCGCCGATGTGGCCGCCCTGGTGATTATTCTGGTGGAAGTCGCCATGGGGCTGTATCTGATGGAGTCGCTGCGGATCACCCGGCTCTTTCCGGTGATCGGGTCGATGGACGACCGGATGCGGGTGCGCATGATCTGGATTACCTTCGGCATCCTGCTGATCCTGGCCAGCGTGGAATCGGCCCTCGCCTTCATGCGGGATACCATTGCCGCCGACCTTCACGCCCTGCGGCAATCCCTGGTGGATGCGCCGGCCACCGAGCCGGTCAACAGCTGGATCCCCACGGTCGGTCAGATGGCCCTCGGGTTCATCCTGCCGTTTGCCTTGACCTTTGTGGCGATCCCCCTGGAGTCCTTTGTCCAGTCATCGCGCGTGGTCATGGGGCGGGCCGCGACCGGCATATTGCGGTCTGGCGCGTTTTTCCTGCGGGTGCTGGCCACCTTCGCCAGTTATACCGGAACATTTTTAATCCATTTTTACGATCTGTTGATTGTCCCGCCGCTGTGGATCGCCGGCCTGATTCAGGGCCGGCAGCGCAATGGGCAAATTCTTTCCCCCAAAGCGGATCATTCCCCGCGGTCGAAAATCAAGGTGCAGGAGGAATCGGCATGAAACAGCTTGCATGGGTAGCAACCCTGATCGCGGTCGCCGCATGCCTCATGGGATGCGCCGACACCACCAGTCGCGCCCGCGGCGTCTACATGCTGCTGGACACCTCGGGAACCTACCGAACCGAGCTGAACAAGGCGCAGTCGATCGTCAACTATCTTTTGGGCACGCTTCAGCCCGGCGATTCGTTCGGCATTGCCCGGATCGACACCGGCAGTTTCAGCGAAAAAGACATCATCGCCAAGATCAACTTCGACGGAAGGCCCTCGGTGGCCAACAACCAGAAGCGGTTGTTCAAGGAAAAGATCAACGGCTTCATCGATTCGGCCAAGGGCAGCCCCCATACCGATATCACCGGAGGGGTTCTTCAGGCGGTGGAATATCTGAACGAAAGCGGTGCAGGCCAGAAGCACATCCTCATTTTCTCTGACCTGGAAGAAGATCTGGAAAAGGGGTATATGCGGGACATCCCGTTTCGCATGGAAGGGGTTCAGGTCGTCGCCCTGAATGTCACCAAGCTGCGTTCGGACAACATCGACCCGCGGGAGTACCTCAAACGGCTGGAGCAGTGGCGTCAGCGGGTCGAAGACGGCGGCGGCTCCTGGAAGGTGATCAACGACCTGGAGCGCCTCGAGAAGATTCTGGCCGGATAAGGCCGGGATCTTCTCGATGAACGAGCGACAAAGGGGCCGGCGGCGGCCGGGAGCGTTTCGGCTGTCGCCGGCCCCGACCGACCGGACCCGGCCTTGCCGAAAATCCCCCGGAAAAAGAGGGGGCGGCAAAAGAACCGGTTGGGCAAGGCTAACTGCCGGCGCACTGGGCGGCTGTCAGGGTGATCGCCTTTTCCGGGCACAGCTCCTGGCAGCAGAAGCAGGTGATGCAAAGGGCCGGGTCTGCCTTTGGAAGATCCTCGACCATGGACAATGCCGCCACCGGGCAATGCTCCACGCAGCTTGCGCAGGCCGTGCACCGCTGCGGGTCGGCTTCGGGAAGCAGCGTGCTGCGGGCCTGGATCAGCTCCTGAACCGCCTGGTTGCCGGCCAGGGCCTCTCCGCTCAAGGGCGGGAGTTTGAAATCCGGAAGCGGTACAAGATCTCCGACGATGGTGGCGCCGGTCAGGTCATAGTCGCCAAGGCCCAGTTCCGCCGCCCGCTGCAGAAACCGCAGCCGGGCCGGATCAAGCCCCATCATGGTTGCGATCGCCGCATCGAGGGCTACCGCGTTGTCGGAAGCCAACAGCAGCCCAACCTTTCTCAGATCAGGCGAGGCCGGTCCGTTTCCCTCCATGCCAACCACCGCATCCACGATGAAAAGATCCGGCACCCGCAAGGCGAAGATCTCTGCAATCAGATCGCTGAAGCGGGCCGGGCTGCCGGCTGCTTGATGCAGCCGCGCCTTCTGGGCCCCGGGCAAAAAACCGTAGCTGTTCTTGATGGCCCCGGTGACAACCGTCAGTCCGTGGGTCTTGAACTTGGGCAGGCTGATGACGATGTCGGCCTCCACCACGGCCTTTGACAGGCTGACCGTCTCCATAAACGCAGGATTGAAGGCCACGGGGACCGATTCGTTGCCGATGTTTTTGTAATGGCCCTGGCTTGCCGCCATCAGCCCGGTTTTTTCAAAGCTCTCTTCGTTGGCGCCGTAGCTGAACAATCCCGGATTGTCTCCCACGACCAGTTCGGCGGGATTTCTTTGTTCCACCGCCGCCACCACGGCCTGAAGGACCGCCGGATGGGTCACGATCCCCTCATGCGCCTCCGAGCTTCTTAACACGTTGGGTTTGAGCAGGACGCTCTTGCCCTCGATCGGCAGGGGGAACCTTTCAAACACTTCGGCCACGGCGGGTTCGACGGTTTCGTAGTCGCAGGGACGGATCATGATCGTTGCCATTGGCTTGCCTCCGGCTTCGAAAATTTTCAATCGGATTGGAATTTGCGCTCCAGCAGGCCGGCGGGTTCGATTCCAGCCCCGCCGCTGACCGCCAAGGGATCAGTTTACTCAGGGACGAACCTATCTTCATATAATACTTGGGGTAGTTTCATACGAGCGGGACCTCTGGCCGCCGGGACGGTCAGGTTGATCAATGCTGAATCTTCCCAATCCGTCGTCCCGGGCGAAGCGAAGTCCCGCATAAACGCCCGGAATGACGGACCGATGATGACGAAGTTTCACATAAACCTACCTCTATCCGGGTTGCCATTTCAACCCCAATGGTCCGCCGGGAGCCGGGCCGACTCCCAGGCGAGCATCGCCTTTTTCCGGGCCGGGCCGGAGCCGTAGTTGCCGAAGGCGCCGGTCTTGCGGATCACCCGGTGGCAGGGGATCAAAAACGGGATTGGATTTGCGCCCACCGCGTTTCCCACGGCCCGGGCGGCAGCAGGCATTCCAATGTGACGGGCGATGTCCTCGTAGGTAACGGCTTTTCCCAAGGGGATTTTCAGGAGCGCTTCCCATACGCGGATTTGAAAATTGGTCCCCCGGACATGAAGGTACACCGGGGCCGGTTCTTCAGGGCCGGAAAAGGGGAAAACGGCCTCGGCGAGCCTGGCGGTCGCCTCCGGTCGGTGTCGAATTTGGGCTTCGGGCCATTTTTTTTCGATTTCCGCCAGGGCGGCCTGAGCGGTGCGCGGTTGTAAAAAGTGAAGGCTGGCGATGCCCCGGTCGCTGGCCGCGATCATGCACCGGCCGAAAGGCGTCGGGTGAACCCCCCAGGAGATCGCAAGCCCCTCTCCTTTTTTTCTGACTTGGCCCGGCGTGGCCCCCTCGCAGTTGACAAACAGGTCGTGCAGGCGGCCGGGGCCGGACAGGCCCGCTTCGTAGGCGGCGTCGAGCAGGCTTTCGGAACGTTCGATCATTTTCCGGGCATGGGCATGGGTCAGAAACTGGAGAAACCGCTTCGGACTGATGCCGACCCAGCGGGAGAAGAGCCGCTGAAAATGAAACTCGCTGATGCCGGCGTCGGCGGCGATGTCGGATAGAGACGGCTGCGCCGGGGTATGATCTTCGATAAAGCGGATGGCCTTTTCCACCCGCTGGTAGTCTTTGCAGAGTTGTTCCAGCGATGGCATGGCGGTGTTCCTTTGGAAGGGTTCTCCGTTCAGGGTTCAGAGGTGTAAGATGGTTAAAGTATGGGCCTATGCACGATTATAAGGTTGATATGAGGGCAGTGAGGGGATCTTCCCAAAAGCCGTGACTGCACCCTCACACTGGCACATAATCCCGTTGAATTATAAGATAGATGATGAGGCCGGACTGGGCAACCCGATTCTTGCGTTGTTCGCGCAAGAGGTGCCGGACTTGCGCAACCCCACGGATTTGCAGGAGACAAGAGGCTTGGATTTTGTGCCTTCTGCGCCGAACACAAATCAAGCTGGCCGTGCAAAGAATCCATGGTTGCATTTCAGTGCAACCCGCCGTTTTCATCGGGTCGGATTTGCGCTATGAGAGAAAGAACGTTTACCCCATGATTGCACAAAGGCGAGATACGGCATGAGCGAAAAATTTCCCCGGATCGCCAGGGTTCGGCAGACGATTCCCACCCCTCGGGTCGGGGACGTGGCCGGTGAAGTCGAACGCGGTCTTTCGGCCCTGAACCTGAAAGAAACTGTTGAGGCCGGACAGACGGTGGCCGTCACCGCCGGAAGCCGGGGCATCGCAGACATTGCCCTGGTGATTCGCTCCGTGGTGCACCATTTGCGGTCCGTGGGCGCCGAGCCTTTTGTGGCCGCGGCCATGGGCAGCCACGGCGGCGCCACGGCCGAGGGCCAGCGCCGGGTGCTGGCCGAAATCGGGATTACCGAAGAGGCCGTGGGTGCACCGATCCGATCCAGCATGGAGACCGAGGTGGTAGGAACAAGCCGCTTCGGTCGGGCGGTGCATTGCGGCCGGGATTTTACGCAAGCCGATCACCTGGTGATGGTTAACCGGGTCAAACCCCACACCAGCTTTCGCGGAGAGGTGGAAAGCGGCCTGCTCAAAATGGCGGTCGTAGGCATGGGCAAAGCTGCCGGCGCGCGGCTGGCGCACCAGATGTTTTTCCGCCATGGGTTCGAGCCGGTGGTGCGGGACATGGCCGGCATCTTGCTCGACCGCTGTTCGGTGCTGGCCGGGGTCGCCCTGGTGGAAAACCGGCTCGAACAGACGGCCCGGATCGAGGTCTGCGAAAAGAATCGTTTTTTCGAGGTCGACCGGTCGCTGTTGACCGAGGCCCGGAAGCTGATGGGCCGGGTTCCGTTTTCCGACGTGGATCTTCTCATCATCGACGAGATGGGCAAAAACATCAGCGGCAGCGGAATCGATTCGAACGTCACCGGCCGGATTTTCAACCAGGTCACCCCGGAGCCTGAGATCCGACAGTTCAAGCGAATTTACGTCCGTGATCTGACGGCCGAAAGCGACGGAAACGCCCTGGGGGTGGGAATGGCTGATTTCGTCTCCCGGCGTCTGGTCGACCGGATCGATGCGGAAAAGACCAAAATCAACTGCGTGACCGCATCGGTGCCGGAAAAAGGTCGGATTCCAATCAGTTACGAAAGGGACGTTGACGCGCTGAAAGATGCGCTTTCCTGTGTGGGGCTGGAGGATCCTGCCGCCGCCCGCCTGGTCTGGATCAAAAACACCCTTGCCCTGGACAAATTTTGGATTTCCGAGGCGCTGACAGGGGATGTACATAAAACAGACGGCGTTTCCATGGAGACCGGACTTTGCCCCCTTCCGCTGGACGAAGACGGAAACCTTGAAAACCGATGACACGTTTCGGATCATCTGATACCAGGACCCCGAACGAGTCATGGCGCCCGGTCGCGGCTGCAACGCCACCGGGGCCGATAAAACGGCCGGCGTTGACGGCCCCTTTCCAAAAGGAGCAGCAATGAACGTTGTTCGATTCGACACTGCCGAACGCTACGAACCGGAAAAAGACTGGAGTCGGGTGAGCCTTTGCAATGAAAAGGACATCTCCATCGAGCATTTCGTCAAACCGCCGCGGCACGCCTCGCCCCACCACGGGCATCCGGCTGCCCAGGTTCTGGTGGTTCTCAAGGGGAAGATGTCGGTGACCGACGACAGCGGCAATCGCCACGTGCTGGAGGAAAACGACTGTCTGTACATACCGGGTGATGAAAAACACACGGTCACCAACGAGCTGGATACTCCCAGCATCGGGCTGGACATCTTCGTTCCCGGCCGGTCATTCGATTTCTGGCTCAAACGGAGCCGTCCCTAATGGACAAGGACAGTGCTCTAAAAGGGCCAGAAGCTGTTGTCGAACCATACCTTTTCAGTCACCTCCCGATCGATTTCCGCCAGAATTTGCAGATGCTCGCTTTCCCAGTCGGCCAGCCACCGATATAGTTCTTTTTCTTCCGGGTCTTCTGCGGCCTCAGCCCGGTCCGAGTAAAGTCGGATCGAGCGCTTCTCCATGGCCATGGCCGCGGATACCGCCGCCGCCTCGAACCCCGCGGCGGCGATCTGCTCCTTGAGGCCCTGGGACAGCACCCGGGAGGCAACCTGGCTGCCCTCGTCATCCTTCACGGCGGAGCTGGAAAAGCTGCCGGTCTCCTGAAAGTGCTTTGCGTGCTCGGAGAGCACTTGGATGTGCCTCATTTCTTCTTCGGCCATCATGGCGAAAAAGTCCCGCACCGCCGGGCTTTCGGTCGCGTCGGCCACTTTCTGATAAAATGCGTTTCCCCGCCGTTCCAGCAAGATGGCGCTTTTCAGGATATCCAATGGGGTCGATTTCTGCATCGGTTCATTTCCTTTGTTGTTAGGATGTTGGAATCGCTGGCGATCAAGGTATCTATCCCCGGCGCCGGCGTCAAGAAGGAAAGGTCGTTGGGGGCAAGGGACTATCGGAGAGAAACGGCATTCGCCGCCGGCAATGGCTCCACCTTGTCGCAGCGGCGGCCCAGGCTCTCCGGTTCGGACTGCCGGTCCGTTGCGATCTGCATCCGCTGGGGGGGAGACAGCCGCACTGAGGTCCCGAAAAACTGTCGAAGTAGGGCGCCGAGCTGATCGGTCAAAACGCCGTAGGAATAGTGCCGTGCCGCCACGGCATAGTTTTGCCCGACCATGGCCTCCCGTCGTGCGGGGTTTTCCAGTACCGTCTTGACCCGGGCGGCGACCGTTTTGGACAGATAGCCGTCCATGACGATCAGGTCGAAGCCGAGGGGTTCGATATCCCGGACAAAGGTGGAATAGCGGTTGATCAGCATCGGCTTCTTGAAATAGACCGCTTCTAAAAAGGCATTTCCGAAACCTTCATAGAGGCTGGGGTAGGTGATGAAATCGGCATATGGGTAGACGTCCCAGAGGGTGCAGGGGCAGGCGGTTTCGCCGGTTTTTGTCCAAGGATCGGCAATGCGCTGGTGAACGAACCGCAGATCGACAGCGTGCTCCCGGGCATGGTCCTGCAGCCATTCGGCGTATTCGAACCCCTCGTCTCCGGCTTCGTGGGAGATCACCAGTTTGTTTCTCGGATCATTCAGGGTTTTGACCAGTTCGATGGCATGCTCGATTCCCTTACGGCGAATGATCCGTGTCGGCTGCAGAATCATCCGATCGTCTTCTTGCAGCCCGATCGCTTCTCGAAAGCGTTGAACGCCGCTTGGATTGGGGGACGGCGGATGATCGAAGTCGAGCACGTTGGGAACGATGGTCGAAGCGATCCCGGTTCGCAGGGCAAGCTGTTCCTGGGCTTCGGAATTGATGACGACGTGCCGGATGTTGGGCAGGTTCGGCGGAAAGGCCATCCGCAGATAATCGCCCACGGCATTGACCACGTAGCGGACCCGTTCCCAATAAAAATCATGGTTGTGGGAAATTGCGGGGAGCCGGGTTTCGGCGATGGCTTCGGTTAGGGCCAGCCCCAAGGGAACATGCATCGGGATGGTGAGCACGTTTTCGGCAACGATCAGGTCGATCTCGAACCGTTCGATGAACCGGTGGATCTGGGTTTTGAGGTGGGAGCGAAGCTCGTGGATGGTTCGGGTGACCAGCGGCGTGCGGCGCTTGGTTCCCAGAATCTGTTCGTTGATCCAACGGTTTTTTTCGTGATGAAAATGCGCTTCGGAAACGACGAAGCTTCGCATCGGCTCCCGGTCGGCCTCCCCGGCGAACCAGAAGCATTGGAAGCCGTTTTCTTCCAGCACCTGCGCCCACTTGCACGATTCCAGAGAGACGCCGTCCGTTCCGGAAAAGCGGGTGGAAATGAATCCGACGTTTTTTGCCTGGAAAGAGCTGCGAGCCATCATCGCGAAGTCGGAACGTTACCGTTCATGGTGCGAAGTTAGGGGCATCGTCACCGCTGGAAGAGATTGATTGCTCCGGAGGTATACCAACATATGGTGTAAAGTCAACAGAAAATGTCAATTTATAGTGGGTGTTGGACGGGAGGAAAGGGAACAGATACGCCGTAGGATTTGTTTCGTATTTCGATATTCGAATTTCGGATTTAAGGGAAATACGATTACCCGTCCGCCGATCCAGAGGTAAATTGCTGGCATCGTTTTCAACCCCCGCCGAATCGACGCTTCAACCAGTTGACCCATCAACCCAATTCGGCGGGCAGCTCGCAGCTCTCGGCGCTCTTTTTGGTTTCCACGAAATGGGCGGCGGCCAAGGCGGCGGTAGAGCCGTCGGCCGCTGCAATCACGATCTGGCGGGCGTATTTTTCCCGGAGATCGCCGATCACGAAAAGGCCGGGGATCGCGGTTTCACACTTGTCGTCGGTGACCACGTATCCGTCCGCGTTCATTTTAACCCCGGCCGGAACCAGTTCATTGTTGGGATGAAAGCCGATGAAGATGAACGCGCCGTCGGCCTCAATTTTTCGCTCCTCTCCGGTAAGGGTGTTCTTTACAGCGACCTGGTTGACGCCGCTGTCGTCGGCAAGGATTTCCGTCAGGACGGAGTTCCAGACCATTTCGATCTTGCATTCGCCCAGAACCCGCTTTTGAAGGATTTTGCTGGCCCTCAGTTCGTCGCGGCGGTGAACCAGGTATACCTGCTTGACCAGTTTGGCCAGGTACAGGGCCTCTTCACAGGCGGTGTCCCCGCCGCCCACCACGACCACGGTCTTGTTCCGGAAAAAAAAGCCGTCGCAGACGGCGCAGTAGGAAACTCCCTTGCCGTAATACGTTTCTTCGCCCGGCACGCCGAGCTTTTTCGGGTTTCCGCCGGTGGCCAAAATCACGGCGTATCCCCTGAGGGTTTTTCCACCGGCGAGCCTGACCTCGTGAAGGTCCAATCCCGGCTCGATGGCCGCCACTTCGTCGGAGACGACTTCCAGCCCATAGGAGCGGGCATGTTCTGAAAATTTCATCGACAGTTCCATGCCGCTGATATGCTCGAACCCGGGATAGTTTTCCACCTCGTCGGACATGGTCATCTGCCCCCCCTGGGCCCCTTTTTCAACGAGCACGGTTTTCAGGGCCGCCCGCATGGCATAAATGCCTGCGCTCAATCCGCCCGGGCCGCCGCCGACGATGATCAAATCGTAGAGTTCGTTTTCCGTCATGACCCTCTCCTTTATCGATGTCTGCCCCTCCCGCCGGGCGACGGGAGTCGAAATCCAAGCCGCACTCGCTGGCAGACTAACCGTTACTGCGGGCCGAGTCAACCGGAAGCAAGCCGGAAATCGCAGGATGCAATCCACCCGAGAATGACTTATAGTATTTTATTTCCACAAGGGGTTCAATTCTGTGGTCGACGGCCCCTTTTTGCACCATCAACCCGAGGTGGGACTGCTTTCGTGTTTGACCGAATAGTCTCTTTTTTTCGACAGTTTCCCGCCAGCTTCTGGGTTCTTTCCCTGGGCTGGTTCGTCAGCGCCCTGGGATTCGGAATTTCCATTCCTTTCGTCTCCATCTACTTCCACGGCGCCCTTGGCCTGAGTCTGGCTCAGATCGGCCTCTTCTTCGGAGTTCTGGCCGTGGTGAGGAGCTTTTTCCAGCTGCTCGGCGGAGAGATTTCCGACCGATTCGACCGCAGAAAGGCGATGATCCATTACCAGTGGGTGCGTGCCGCCGCGTTTTTGATGACCGCCGTCGCCATCTACCGGGACTGGGGATTCTGGCCGGTGGCGGCAAGCATTCTGGTCAACTCGGTGTTCGGCGCCCTCTACCAGCCGGCGGCCAATGCGGCAGTATCCGATATTCTACCGGGAAAAAAAAGACTCGACGGATTCGCCGTTGTCCGATCCTCGGTAAACCTCGGTTGGGCGGCAGGACCGGCCCTGGGAGGGTTTCTGGCCGTGGTTTCCTACGGTCTTTTGTTTGTGATGTCGGCAGTGATCACCGCCGCTTCGGCGCTGGTGGTTCTGCTTTTTTTGCGGCTTCCCCAGACCGGGAAAAGCCCGGAGCAGTTTCGTCTCTCGGATCTGGTGGCGGTCCGCGAAGATCCCCTCCTGGCCGTTCATGCGATCTTGATTTTCGTTCTATACCTGGTCCACAGCCAGTTGATCGCTCCGTTTTCGGTGTATGCCGTGGACATGGTTCACATCACCGAGCGCCAGCTCGGCATGCTTTACACACTAAACGGACTGATGGTGGTCGCGCTTCAAATACCGATCACGAGGGGGATGTCCAGGGTTTCGCTTACGTCCCAGATGGCCTTGGGCGCTTTGATCTATGCTGTGGGCTACGCCAGCATCGGGTTCTGCGACCGTTTCGGTCTGTTCGTCCCGGCGGTGGCGGTGATCACTTTCGGCGAAATCATCATGTCGCCGGCGGCGCTGGCCCTGACCTCGCGCCTGGCCCCGGAGCACCGGACCGGACGCTACATGGGGATCTTCGGGTTTGCCGTTGCTGCCGGATGGTCTTTCGGCCCGCTGATCGGGGGCACCATTCTCGACGTCTTCGGCCATATTCATCTCCTGGCATGGTCCCTGATCGCCTCCATGGCCATGGTCCCGGCCGTCGGCTACTGGATCTTTGCCAGGCGGCTGCCGAAACGGTACGATCTTCCCGATATATAGTCGATCGGTTGACCGTCAATGTTGACCTTGCCGCTGAGTCGCCATAGGATGGGTGAACATCCAAAGTGATGCATGGAGACTTGCATATGACAACAAACCCGGAAAAGAAGCGCTTCGACCTTTGTGTCATCGGATGCGGCCCGGCCGGTTTTGCCGCGGCCATGCGGGCGCTGGACGCTGGCAAGCATGCCTGCATCATCGAGGGCGGCGAGATCGGTGGAACCGGCGTGATGTGGGGCGCCCTGGCCTCCAAAACCATGTGGGAACTGGCAAAGGACTATTCCGTTGCCGCCAAGGTCGATCGGGGATATCGGGCCTCCGGACTCTCGGCAGATTACCGGGCGGTTCGGAACAGCGTGCTTCAGGCCGTCAAGGAAAAGCAGTATCAGATGCTGTCCCAGATCGAGACGTTCTCCCCCCGGCGGTGGTCCGGCAAAGGCTCCATCTCCTATATCAGGGGGTGGGGGGCATTCCAGTCCGCCGACACGGTTGAGGTGCGCCTCGTTGACGGCGGCACCGAAACCGTCTCCGCCGACTTTTTTCTGATCGCTACCGGCTCACGCCCCCGGGAGTTTCCGGGTATCGAAACAGACGGCGTGCGGGTGTTGAACTCAGACCACGTGTTGAACCTCACAGAGTTTCCCCGCCGATTGATGATCATCGGCGCCGGCATCATCGGCTGCGAGTATTCGGCCATCTTTTCCAATTTCGGCCAAACCAAGGTGTATTTGGCCGACCATGCCGAGCGGGTCATCCCATACGAGGACGACGACATCAGCGATTTTGTCAGCACCCATCTCAAGGCAAACGGCGTGACGATCTTTCAGACGGCCGACCTGCAGCAGATCGTCAAACGTCCGGACCACCTGGAGGTCTTCCTCGATTTTGCAGACGGTCGTTCCGAGGTGGTGGAGGTCGACACGGTGCTGATTTCCATCGGCCGCACCCCCAACATCGAAAGGCTCAACCTGGACGGGATCGGCGTCACCCCCAACGAGCAGGGCGTCCTGCAAACCGATGAGAACTGCCGTGTGACGCGCAACGTCTATGCCTGCGGGGATGTCACCCACCACCCGAACCTGGTGAACCTGGCGGAAATGGAAGGCCGCTACGCGGTCAAGCACATGTACGGCTTTGCCCGCCACTCACTGAACTACGACAACATGTCCACGGTAATGTTCTTCCGGCCGGCGGTGGCCGCCGTGGGGCTCAACGAAAAGGGGTGCCGGCGCCGGAACATTGCCTATCGGGTCGCTTCCTACGGAAATGCATTAGTCAGTCGGGCCATCGCCATGCGGGCGACCGACGGTTTTTCCAAAATCATCGTCAGCAACGATGAAGAGCAGCATCTGCTGGGGATGCGGGCCGCAGGTCCCATGGCCTCCAACAACATCATGACCATTGCCCTGCTCATGGACCACGCCCCCAACTTGGCCGACGCCTTGAAAACCGTCCACCCTCACCCGACCATGTCCGAGGGAATCCAGGAGTGCCTTCGGGTCCTTCTGGAAAAATCGGTCTTCAAGGAAAAAGCCTTTCCGGACCTGGTCAAGGTGCGTAGCTGGGCGCCTCGAGAATCAGGTTGATTGGTCAATGCGTCGATTGGTTGATTCGGAACGGCTCCGACCCGCCAGAAAATTGCCCGACTGGCCACTCGAACACACAACGATTTAAGCAATCAACCACTCAACCAACAACGACAACCCGGCCCGGTTCGTCCTGCAAGGCCACGCTGAGTGCCGCCCGGCTTGCATTGAGCACCGGGGCCACGGCGGCAACCGCCTTTTCAGGACAGTTGTTGGTCTGGCTCAAATGGGCGAGGATCACGTGGGAAAGGCCGTCGTGGAGCAGCGCCGCCAAGAGGTCCCGGGAGGCTTCGTTGCCCAAATGGCCGAGTCGGCTTTTGATCCGCTGTTTCAGGGGCCAGGGATAGGGGCCTTCTTCGAGCATCTGCAGATCGTGGTTGGTCTCCAGAATCAGCAGTCGGCAGCCCTTGAGGCGTTCTTTGACCAGGGCCGTGGCGACGCCCAAGTCGGTGGCCAGTCCGATCTTGAGCCCGTTGCAGGAAAAGGTGAATCCGGAGGGTTCTGCGGCATCGTGGGAGACGGAAAACGGATCGATCCACAGATCGTCGAGGGCAAAGCCCGCGCCGGGCTGGAATGTTCTAATATCGGCGATTTTCCCGATGGAAGGCGGCAGGCTGTCGCGGGTTTTCCCGGTCATGTAGACCGGCAGCTTGTAGCGCCGGGACATCACACCGATTCCGTGGATATGGTCGGCATGCTCGTGGGAGACGATCATCGCGTCGAGCCGTTCCGGAGAGAGCCCGCGGGCATGCATCCGCCGCTCGAGTTCGATTCCGGAAAGGCCGGCGTCGACAAGAATCGACGTGGCTCCGTCCGAAAGATAGATTGCGTTGCCCCGGCTCCCGCTGGCGAGGGCACAGACCGTGAAGGCGGCTGCGGCTTTATTGCAATTGGAGTTTGTCATTTTTTTGAAATGAACCTCGGCGGCGAAGCCGCCGCTAATAAAATCGCGCCAGCGATTTTATCCTGTCGAGCCGAATCCGCCGCTGCTCCTGTCTGTATCACCCAGACGGTCTACTTCCGAAAGCCGGGCGCGGTATACCCGCTGGATGACCATCTGCGCGATCCGGTCCCCCCGACGGATGGTATAGGGGGCGTCGCCGAGATTGATCAACGCGACTTTGAGCTCGCCCCGGTAATCGGCGTCGATGGTGCCCGGTGCGTTGATCAGGCTGATGCCGTGTTTGACCGCCAAACCGCTCCTGGGGCGGATCTGTGCTTCGAAGCCGGGGGGAATCGCCACGGCAAGACCAGTCGGAATCATCGTGATCCGGCCGGCTTCCAGACAAAATGGCGCCTCGACGGCCGC
>Ga0272443_10002462_pt1 | contig 23648 bp, 22 predicted proteins | sample SSMAcet12_FD_193581 | JGI IMG/M metagenome (GOLD analysis project Ga0272443, IMG submission 193581) | Marine sediment archaeal communities from Little Sippewissett salt marsh, Falmouth, MA, United States - SSM-Acet-12 | ecosystem: Environmental > Aquatic > Marine > Wetlands > Sediment ...
ACAGATGTCAACAATTCGACTTGAGACCCTCCCGAGAAGCCAAGAAACCTTGATCGGGACAGGGGTTTTCTCATCGGATACAATCCGCCGCATGTCTGCGCGCTCCGCAAGAGACCTCAGTGATCGACTGGTCAACGGACCGATCGTCACATCCCTCATCCGGCTCGCCTGGCCGGTGATGGTCTCGAACCTGTTCCAGACCGTCTACAATTTCGTCGATCGTTTTTGGCTGGCGAAGCACGGCTCGATCAGCCTGGCCGCCGTCGGTCTGTCGTGGCCGCTGATCTTCCTCGCTCTCTCGATCGGAAGTGGGATTACGATTGCCGGGATCGCACTCGTGTCGCAGTACATGGGAGCACAGCGCGAGGAAGAGGCAAACAGCGCCGCGGGCCAGGTGCTCGCGTTCACCACGACGCTATCGATCGTGCTCGCCGCGGCCGGCTTCTTCGCAGCACGCCCGATCCTCACGCTGATGGGACCGGAGCCTGCACTGATCGATGCGGGAACGATCTACCTACAGATCATCTACGCAGGAACCCCTCTCATGTTCTCGACGTTCATCGTCTCCGCCCTGCTGAACGGCGCCGGCGACACGGTGACCCCCATGGTGCTGATGGCAGTCTCCGTTCTGCTCAACGTCGCCCTCGATCCGCTGTTCATCTTCGGGTGGGGTCCGTTCCCGGCCTGGGGCGTCGCAGGAGCGGCGGTGGCAACCGTGATCTCTCGCGGTCTTCTCGCAATCGCCGGCTTCGCCCTGCTCTTTTCCGGCCGACTCGGTCTGCACATCCGGCCGCGTCATCTTCGCCCGCAGTGGGGGCTCATCCGCCGGATCGTCTCGATCGGCGGTATGGCCTCAATCGGGAATGCCGGAACGGCCGTCGGGTTCACCGTGATGAACAGCGCGCTAGCGCGGATCGGGACCGCCGCGATCAGCGCATTCGTCGTCGGAAACTCATTCATCGCGATCGTCCTGATGCCAGCGATGGGACTCGGCCAGGCCACCGCGACGATGGTCGGACAGAACCTCGGTGCGGAGAAGTCAAAGCGAGCTCGACAAAGCGCGTGGGCCGGCATCTGGCTGTCAACCGTGATCTTGGCCGTTGCGGCCGTCTTCGTGCTGATCCTCCGTTCGAGCCTGATCCGGATCTTCACCGTAGATCCTGAAATCACGCGCATCGCATCGGGCATGTTCGTCCTCGTCGCCTTCGCGTTCCCATTCATGGGGATCATCCAAGTGGTCGCCGGGGTCTATCAAGGATCCGGCCACACGTTCTACTCGATGTTCTTCGGGCTCTTCCGCCTGTGGGCACTACGCGTTCCTCTCGTCTTCATTCTGCCGTTCGCCCTAGGGATGGGAGCCAACGGCATCTGGTGGGCGATGCTCGCCTCCAACTTCGGAACCGCAACCGTCTCTCTCGGGTTCTTCCTCTCCGGCAACTGGATGCATCGCGTGATCAAGGCGGGACCGGCCGGCGCAGATTGACCTTGCAGTCGGTTTCGCGTCTCTCTACTCTCTAGAGAATCAACCAGATCCGGAGGATGACGATGGCGACGATCACGATTGCCGAGGCTCGACAGCACGCGGGGGAGGAAACGACCCTTCGCGGCTGGCTCTACAACAAGCGATCGAGCGGGAAGATCCTGTTTCTGCAGATTCGTGACGGAACCGGCGTCCTTCAGGCGGTCCTCGCCGAGCCGGACAACCCAGACCTGTTCGCGCTCGCCAACCAGCTCCCCCGCGAGTCGTCACTCGTCGTCCACGGCACACTTCAGGAAGACGCGCGTGCCCCCTCCGGCTGTGAACTGCAACTGACTGACCTAGAGATCATCCACCGGCCGACCCGCGATTTCCCGATCGAACTCAAAGCACAGACGCCCGGTTTCCTGATGGAACATCGCCATCTGTGGATCCGGACCGGCCGGCAGGTTCCGATCCTGCGAATCCGCGACGCCGTCTTCCGGGCATTCCGCCGCTTCTTCGAGATGCGCGGCTTCGTCGCGACCGAGGCGCCGATCCTGACCGGCACGTCGGTCGAAGGAACGACGACCCTGTTCGAATTGGACTACTTCGGCGACACGGCCTACCTCGGCCAGAGCGGCCAGCTCTACCTCGAAGCGACTGCGATGGCACTGGGGAAGGTTTACTGGATCGGACCGGCCTTCCGCGCCGAGAAGTCGAAGACGCGCAAGCACGTCACCGAGTTCTGGATCGCCGAGGCGGAGATGTCCTTCGTGAATCACGAGGAGAACCTGCAGCTGCAGGAGGATCTCGTCCGCTTCATCATCGAGACCGTCGTCGGAGAGCGGCGGGCCGAACTCGATCGGCTGGAGCGTGATGTCGACCTTCTCCTCCGCGAGGTCGACGGGCCATTCGCACGCCTAGACTATGCCGACGCCATCCAGCTACTCCAGGGGAAGGGGCACGAGATCGCGTCTGGAGACGACTTCGGCGCTCCCCAGGAGGAAGCGCTCGGAGATGAGTTCGGCAGGCCCGTCTTCATCGAGCGGATGCCGGCCAGCATGAAGCCGTTCTACATGAAACGCGATCCTTCGGATCGAACCCGCGCCCTCGCCGCCGACCTGATCGCCCCTGAGGGGTACGGTGAGATCATCGGCGGGAGCCAGCGCGTCGACTCGGAGGAAGAACTCGTCGAGCAGCTGCGAGAGTACAACCTGCCGATCGAGGCCTACGAGTGGTATATCGACTTGCGCCGCTACGGCGCGGTCCCGCATTCGGGATTCGGGATGGGGTTGGCTCGCATCATCATGTGGATTTGTGGGAGCAAGCACATCAGAGAAGTGATTCCGTTCCCGCGGCAGATCAACCGCCTCTATCCGTAGTCGGCCGTCGAGCTACGGGTTCTCGTTTCGAAGTGTGATGAGGATGTCGACCGCCGCCGGGCCGGCATGCGTGGCGATGATCGGATTGAGGTCGATCTCGCCGATCTCCGCGAGGTCGAGGCTCAACTCGGAGAGCGCGGCCAGGATCCGAGCGAGCGTATCGATGCCGACGGCCGGCTCTCCTCGAAACGCTCCAAGGAGCGGAAGCGCCCGGATCGATCGCACGGTCCCGTTCGCGTGTGACAACGTGACCGGTGCGACGGCGAACGCGACGTCTCTGAGCGCCTCGACGAACGTGCCTCCGATCCCGAACATCACGACCGGCCCGAAGGAGCGATCCCGCTCCATCCCGAAGATCAGCTCCCGCCCGGCGAGGGTCTCTTGAACGAGGATCTTCGCGTTCGAGAGGTGATTCGCGTCGATGACATCGCGGAGGTTGGAGACAGCCTCATCGAGCTCCCGGTCGTTCGCAATCCCGGTGCGAACGGCGCCGAGCTCGACGCGATGGTGCAGGTCGGGCGAATCGACCTTGACGACGATCGGATACCCGACGTCCGCTGCGAAAGCGCGTGCCTCGTCCGGCGACTCTGCGTAGGCGTGCCGACAGACCGGAATCCCGTAGCCCTCAAGGACCTGGGCCCCTTCGCCAAAGAAGAGCCCGGCTCGCCCTTCGGAGACAGCCCGAGCAACGAGGCTCCGGGCGAGATCTGGATGAAGGGCGGCCCGCGCGTCTCCTTCCATCGTCCGCGAGGCACGTAGATCGCGGACTCGATGGAAGAACCTGAGCGCGTCGACGGCCGTCTCAGGCATCGCGTAAACCGGAATCCCGCCGGCTCGGAGCACACGGACCACGTCCGTCTCCGTGTTGCTCAGCGTGCAGACAAGGATTGGCTTGTGGGGAATCTCCTCGGCGACTCGGACGATTCCCTCGGCGACGGCCTCCGGCGCGTCCGGCAGAACCAGCGGCGGCCGGAAGATGACGATCGCTGCGTCGGCAGCGCGAAGCACGACTCTCAGGCCGTTCTCGTAGTTCGCCGCCCCTGCGGTCGCGATCATGTCGACCGGGTTTCCAAGACCGGCCTCCGGTGGGAGGAATCGCGACAGGTCGTCGCGGGTCTCATCATCGAGCGGAGGAACGTCGATCCCGACGCGTTCGCAGGCATCGGCCGCGATGATCCCGGCACCACCGGCGTTGGTCAGGATGACAACCCGGTCCCCGGCGGGCAGGACGCCACGCTCGAGCGCGCGCAGGGCGGTGATCGTCTCCTCGATCGTGTTCACGCGGACGACGCCACACTGAGCCAGGAATGCGTCGACGATCACGTCGGAGCTGGCGAGCGATCCGGTGTGCGATGCGACGGCCGCGACGCCGGCCTCCGTACGGCCGGCCTTGAGGACGATGATCGGCTTCTCGCTGACGATTCGTTCGCACCAGCGTCGGAACGTGTTCGGCTCCGCGAAACTCTCGAGGTAGAAGAAGATCGCCCGGCAGTCGTCGTCCTCAGCCAAGTGCGCGAGGAAATCGTTCTCGGTTAGGCCGGCGCGGTTCCCGAGGTTGACGAAGAGCGACACGCCAAGACCCGCATCTTCGAAGCACTCGAGGAGCGTCTCGCCAAGTGATCCGCTCTGGGAGACGAAGGCAATCTGGCCGCCGGACGGGAACCAGCGCGAGAAGGACGCGTTCATCCGCATCTCCCGCGTGCTGTTGATGATCCCCATACAATTCGGGCCGACGACGTTCAGATCGTAGCGAGCGATCAGCTCCTGGAGTGCCTCTTCTCGCCGTGCACCCTCCTCGCCGCTCTCTTTGAACCCGGCGGTGATCAGGATCAGATTCCGGATTCCCTTCTCCCCGCACTCGACGACGGCATCCAAGACGATATCCCGATTGATCGCCAGGACCGCGAGATCGACGCCCTCGGGGAGTGCTGAGACAGATGCGATGCCGGGCAGCCCGTCGATCACCCGATGCTTGGGGTTCACCGGATGAAGCGCCCCCTCGAACCCGCAGCTCTGCAGATTACGAAGGATCTCGCCGCCGACTGAGCCGGGTCGCGGACTCGCGCCGACCACGGCGACCGAGCGGGGAGTGACAAGCGCGGAGAGATCCCTAGACATGTCGCCTCATTCCTCGCGCAATCAGCCAGGCAACTCCGACCATGATCAGCAGATCACCAATGCTGAACGCCGTGGCAAACGGGACCGAACCCGGAAGATAGAGCCAGTCACCGAGCGTGTTGAACCGTGTGCTCGCGCTCATCAAGAGGACGTTCCCGTGGGTTGCATTGGACGCTAGCCGGTCGACGGTTTCGATCAGGCCAGCGCGCTCAAGTGCAGTCGCCGAAGCCGGCATCCACCCGCCGTTCGCAGTGATCGCCACGAGGTTCAGCAAAGCACCGGCTCCGATCGCGAGAAGCGCTCTCACGCGAAGGTTCAGAGCGATGAAGGCGAAAACGAAGGCGTATGAGAGAATGTGGAGTGGCACGATCGCGAAGGGAAGGACCGGCCGTTCGGAAAAGAGCGGGAAGATGAGAAGCTGCAGGATCAGGGCACACAAAACCAACCAGAAGCCCCTCAGTCGGAGAGACGGAAGATTCGAGATCCGACCCCCGAATGCGTAACCGAGAAGGACCCCCACCAAGGCTGAGAAGAGAAAGAGCATCCGACTACCCAGGCTCGCCGACCGGGGAGGGATCCTCAACCGGAGAGGCCGCGGACTCTCCGATCACTCGGAGCAGAGCATCCGCCACGGTCGGGTCGACGTCTGCTCCACGCATCTGCCGAATCATCTCGAGCGTCTCCTCACGGGTGAATGCGCTCCGATACGGTCGATCGGTGGAGAGCGCGTTGTGAATGTCTGCCGCCGCGATAACGCGAGAAATCAGCGGGATCGCCTCTCCCCTCAATCCGTCAGGGTAACCAGAGCCGTCCCAGCGCTCGTGCTCGTGGCGAACGGCGTCCGCAACCTGGGCATAGATCTCCAGGCCCTCGATCAGCTCCGCGCTGATGACCGGATGCCGCTTCATGATCTCCCACTCGTCATCCGTCAGCGGACCTGGTTTCAGGAGGATCGAATCAGGGACGGCGACCTTCCCGATGTCGTGAACACGCGCAGCGATCTCAACTCTTTCAATCTCGCCTTGAGAGAGATTGAGCTCCTCGGCAATCTTGACCGCAAGGCCTGCGACGTCGCTCGAGTGAACGGCCGTGTAGTGATCGCGCTCATCGAGTAGGCGCGAGATGTTCTCGAACGTCTTCTTCGCCTCGGTCCGCAGCTTCTGGTAGCTGCGGAAAGACAAGTGGACCAGGAAGAGTGGGACGATGGCAAGCAGCATGTGCCAGACCGACAACGTATACAGGACCGCGAGCAACAGCGCCAGGACCCCGAGCACGGCGTACTGCACGATGAAGTCGCGTGCGTAGGTGACAAAGCGATACAGGAAGCGCTTCCCTTCCGTGAATGAAACCACGGTTGTGACCAGCGCAATGTTGATCACAGCGTAGCACAGGAAGGCGAGCATGGCCCGCAGATAGTCACTACCAAGTTCTAGTGAGAGTGATGTTCCACCAGGCCGAAAGAAGATCAACCCGGTCGCCCCGACGGCCACCACGAGCTGGCTGACATTGAAGATGACGATGTACACGAACCGCCCTGGCGCGGATCTCAGGTGTTCCCAACGCATCATCAGTTCCGACACGGTGCTCATGAGGAGAACCATCACGACAGCCAGGGAAGGCCCGAGAATGAACAGGGAAGCCATGCAAATCGCGATGCTGCTGGAAACCTCGAAGCCGTAAGCCGGGATCCAGACGGCGTAGATCTCAGAGAGGAAACCGAGAACAAGAAAGAGAGCGAAAGCAAGGATCTGCCCGGAGGAGAGGAACGCGATATCGCGAACGTAGAAAGCTACGAACGCAAGGGCAAGCAGCCCCAGAAAGACGACATACACCCTTGCCCTAGTAGGAAGACGCACGCCTCACTCCTCCGAATGGGATTGGCGACGGAGTCACCTTCCCATTCTACCAGCTGCAAGGGGGTGGAACTACACGACTAGTCCGGAAGCTCGCCTAGCCGTGCCACTTCACGTTCGCGCCAAGCAGCAGCCCGAGCGTCGCAATCGTCAGCAAGTACGTGAATCCCTTCGCGCTGAACAGCTTCTTCATCGTCTCTTCTCCTTTTCGGTTGTATCCGCCCCACTTCATGTCAGCCTCCTCGTTCCTAGCCGTGCCACTTCACGTTCGCGCCAAGCAGCAGCCCGAGCGTCGCAATCGTCAGCAAGTACGTGAATCCCTTCGCGCTGAACAGCTTCTTCATCGTCTCTTCTCCTTTTCGGGTGGGTTCTCCCCAACTCATCTTCATCGACGCCACCTTTCGCGCTTTCATAGACTCGACTTCATCCGGGCTCCTGCAGGCGCAGATCCCTCCTGCTTCCGGGCCTTCCGGCCCGGTGAGTATCTGTGAACCCTGAGAAGCGCGTCAACCAAGGACACCATTAGAAGCCATCCAGTTCAAGTACATGAGTGACGCGCGCGCGGTTGGAACGGAACTGTGAGCATTCTGATTTCTGGCACAGAAATGGACCAAACATGGAATTCTCATGGAAGTCGTCCCGCTGACACGCAGTTGACATCCGGAAGGCCCAACGGTAAAGTCTTCCGCAGCTTTCAGCCCGAGGTGTCCGTGTGAGAGACTACGAGATTGTGTATGTCATTCGTCCCGACTTGTCCGACGAAGATCGAGCGACCAAGATCGAGCGTGTCCACGCGCTCATCGCGGAGAACGGTGGTGAGGTCAGCAAGATCGAGGATTGGGGAAAGCGCGTACTTGCGTATCAGATCCGCCATTGCGCGGAGGGGTTCTATGGTTTGGCAGAGTTCAAGCTTCCGCCGGATGCGGTCAAGACGGTCGAAGATCGGCTCAACATCGACGAGGGAATCCTCCGTTATCAGATCGTATCACGGAACTAACCCGAGCGAGGGAAGAGCATGTCCGCCAGTCTGAACAGAGTCATCCTGATCGGCAACCTGACCGCCGACCCTGAGCTCAGATACACACCGAGCGGAACCGCGCGAACGCGATTCTCTGTCGCGGTTAACCGCCAGTTCAAAGACGCCTCCGGGCAGCTGAAGGAGGAAGTGACTTTCGTTCCGATCGTTGTCTGGGGTTCACAGGCGGAGAACTGCGCCAACTACCTCTCCAAGGGTCGGTCGGTCGCGGTTGACGGACGCCTACGAATCGATTCGTTCGAGAACGCGGAAGGGGAGCGACGGAAAGTCGTGGAAGTTGTCGCCTCGAACGTGCAGTTCCTCGGTGGACCGACAAGGTCGCCGGATCAACCCAGCTCGGTGGCTTCCCCCGCCGCCCCCGAAGCGAATGCCCAGCACACGGACGAGGAGGTCCCGTTCTAGACGATGTTCACCAAGCGAAGAAGGAAGTGCAGGGTTTGCGAGCGTAACCTCACGCTCGACTATAAGAAGCCCGAAGAGCTGAAGCAATACATGAACCGCCTCGGGAAGATCCTCCCCAAGCGGGCAACGCACCTGTGCGCAAAGCACCAGCGCCGGCTCGGAGTCGCGATCAATCGCGCACGCAAGCTGGCTCTGCTGCCCTACGTCGGAGAGCGTGAAGCGATCAAGGTCAAGGGGAACCGGCGACGGTAGCACAGACAGCCGAGGATCGGCGGTCAGGATGAAGCCCGATCGAATCGCGAGAAGGCGGTCCGACCAAACAGACCGTCCTTCAGTAGAATCACGCCGATTGCGTCCTCTCGTTGTTCGTGGATGGAAGCCCACCGGATGAAGCGCGTCATCGCGTGCATCTTTCACCCTCCTGCCGGAACGAGTGAAGCCGAGCGGCTCGTCGACGCCGGTCGTCGGGCCGCGGCCCGTGACCTGATCTCCACACTTCGCAAAGCGGGTCTCGAGCCGATACTCGTCGCCTCTTCCGCCCCGGACGAGGCAAGATCCAACGGCGCCTCCGACATTGAGGTTCTCGACACCGGTGGGGGCAGCCCGTTTCATTTTGGCGAGACCTTGCAGGACCTCATCCAAAGGCGGGGTCCTGACGGTCTGCTCTACTTCGGCAGTGGTAGCGGCCTGCTGCTTTCCCAGGCGCGGATCGAGCAACTTCGGCGTTTCGCCAGCGAAGACGGCCCCGCCGCTCTGTTCAACAACTTCTACTCCTGCGATTTCGCCGCCGTCTCGAAGGCCACGTGCCTGCTCGAGGTCGATCTCCCGCGTGCCGACAACCCCCTCGGCTTCGCCCTCGCCGATGCCGGAGTTCCTTGTTCGACACTCGAACGCAGTGCGGAAACGCAGTTCGACATTGACACCCCAACGGACCTCTTGATCTTGAACACCTCCGATCGCGGCGGGCCCGCGATTCGGTCGTTCCTCGGCCGCCTCGATGCCGACCATCCGTTCCTCCCCCACATCTTGGCTCTCCTCACCGATCGGTCAGCTCACGTCCATCTGGTCGGTCGGCTCAGTCCGAGAGCGTGGGCCGACGCCGAGAACGAGATCGCTTGTCGAACGAGCGGCTCGATCGAGGGCCGCGGAATGCGTGCCGGAACGAACGCTCACGTTCCTTTCCTTCAACAGACACTTCGAGAGGACGGGGCGCGCGCTTTCTTCCGCCGCCTGTCTCTTGCATGCGACGGAGCCGTGATCGACACGCGCCCCCTGCTCGCCAGCGGAGGTCAGCTCCCAGAAGCGAGCGTTCGCTTCGCGAGCGATCTCCTTCGACCGGACCTAGTTACAGATCCCTCGTGGCGCTCGTTCACCGAGGCCGCACTCGATGCCCCGATTCCGATCCTTCTCGGCGGGCACTCGGCGGTCAGCGGCGGGCTCTACCTGCTTGCGGAAGCGTGCTGGAAAGGGCGCGATCTTGATCGTAGACTCCATCCCGAGCCGTTCGACCCAGACAAGGAGCGATCATGACCCACTCACTTCCCTCTTCCTCCCTACTCGATGCCGATCCCCAGACGGCAGCGCTGATCGCAGCCGAGGAACGACGCCAACGGGAGAAGATCATCCTGATTCCGTCGGAGAGCTTGACTCCTCCTGCCGTCCGTGAAGCTCTCGGATCGGCCCTGACAAGCGTCTACGCGGAGGGGTATCCACGAGAAGCGATGATGAGTCTCCCGCCGGCGCGGCTTGCCAACCTCGACGAGCAACTCGCCAGCTATCGGCGATATGCAGATCGGAGGTTCTACAAGGGCGCCGAGATCGCAGATCTGGTCGAGTCCCTCGCCGGCCGACGGGCCGCGGCCTGTTTCGCGACGGACGAGGTGACGGCGGATTGTATCTTCGCGAACGTTCAACCGTTGTCTGGAGCCGCCGCGAACCTCGCGATCTACGATGCCTTCGTGTCGCCGGGAGAGACCGTGATGGGAATGGCGCTCACCGAAGGAGGCCACCTCACCCACGGCTCGCCGTTCAGCGTGACCGGGAAGCGATATCGAATCGTCTCGTACGCCGTCGATCCGAAAACCGGACGGCTCGATTACACCGCTATTCAGCAGATGGCCGAGGAGCACCGCCCGCGGATGATCATCGCCGGATTCACGTCGTATCCGTGGCAGCCGGACTGGGCAGCGTTCCGAGAGATCGCTGATGACGTCGGCGCCATTCTTCTCGCTGACGTCGCCCACACGGCCGGATTGATCGTAGGCGGTGTCTATCCGAATCCGATTGAGCATGCCCACGTCGTCTCGTTTACGACGCACAAGACGCTTTGCGGACCGCGCGGCGCCATCATCCTGTCAACCGATCCTGAAATCGCCGATCGGATCGACAATGCCATCTTCCCCGGTCAGCAGGGCGGCCCCCATGTGAACAAGATCGCCGCGATCACCGTTGCGCTGAAGCTCGCCCAGAGACCCGAGTTCGCCGGCCTTCAGCGTCGAATCGTCGACAACGCGGCTCATCTCGCCGAGGCCCTCTGCGCGAACGGTCTGACGATCGCCTACGGTGGAACAGACACGCACCTTCTCCTCGTCGATCTTCGAGAACTCAAGAGCGAGACCGGCTTCACGATGATGGGCGAGGTGGCAAGTCGAATCCTCGATCTCGCGGGGATCGTCTGCAACAAGAACACGCTGCCCGGCGACACGAGCGCCGCCGACGCCCATGGCATCCGTCTTGGAACGCCGTGGGTCACGCAGCGAGGGATGGGCGAGACAGAGATGAAGGCCCTTGCCTCGATCATCGCAGAGGTCCTGCACGCCATCCGACCGTTCTCCTATCTCGGCCTGACCGGAGAACTCTCGCGAGGCAAGCTTCCGCTCTCCCTTCTCGAGAAGGCGTCACGAGAGACGCTCGACCTCCTCTCGCGCGTCGACCCGGGAATCGCTGCGCCGCCGCCGGACCGGGACCTTTCCGAGAGCGTGTCCCCGTGGACGACCCTCCGCTTACGCGGAGGCCGCGTCCGCGCGCTCCTGAACGAGGCGACCCCGTCCGACATCTTCGCCGTGAAGCCCGCCGAACCGTGTCTCACCTTCCTATTCGACGAGAACGGTCGAACGATCACCGAAGTCCTCATCGCGAAGCTCGGAACCGACGACTACACCGTCTCCGTACCGCGCAACGCCGAGGAGCCAACGAGGGCGTGGCTGACCGGACTCGCCGAGGGCTACACGCTCTTCGATTCAACCGACGTCTTCCGAAAGGTCCAGGGGCCGGCCGTCGTCGAGATCGTCCCTGAAGAGGACCTGCCCGCCGCCGCACGCAAGAGCCTCGAGACGCCTCCCGGACGCGACGGCGCTCGGTCGATCGAGGAGGCCTACGCATGTCATCCCGAACGCTTCGTGCTTTCGAAACCCTACTTCGTCGGGCAATCGCGCCTCGCTCCCTCATCCGACGGCGCAGACAGAGAAACGTTCACGTGGACCACGGCTGAACACGAGACGCTTCGCAAGACGCCGCTTCACGGGCTACACGGCGATCTCGGCGCGAAACTCGTCCCGTTCGCCGGGTGGGAGATGCCTGTCTGGTATACGTCGAATCTCGAGGAACATCGCGCGGTGCGAGAGCGCGCCGGGCTGTTCGACCTCGGCCACATGGGCGTCTTCCAGATCGAGGGAGACGGCGCAACCGAGTTCCTCAATGTCGTGACGTCGAATTACGCGGCTTGGCTGGAGGACGGTTGTTCCCAGTACGCCTATCTCCTCGACCCCAGCGGAGGCGTCCTCGACGATGTCTTCGTCTACCGCCGCTCGCGCGATCGGTACTTCGTCGTTGTCAATGCGGTCAACGAGCTCAAGGACTGGGAATGGCTCAACGGCGTCAATGAGGGTCGCTACCGGATCGACGACGATGCTCCGGCACGAGAATCCGGGCCTCACGCCATCATTCGAGACCTGAAGAAAGAACGAGGGGTCATCGATATCGCTCTCCAGGGCCCTCGAAGCCAGCGGATCCTTGAGCGGATTCTCGACCCGTCCGATCGTCGAACGCTCACCGCCCTCAAGCGAACGCAGTTCTGCGAACTCGTCGCCGACGGGCATCAGCTCCTGGTCGCGCGGACCGGCTACACCGGCGAGCCTCTCGGCTATGAGATCTACGCCGGCGGCGAAAGCGCGTCCTGGCTCTGGGAGAGGCTTCTCTCGGCGGGGAAGAGCGACGGGATTTTGCCCTGCGGACTCGCCGCCCGCGATTCGACGAGAACCGAAGCCGGACTCCCGCTCTACGGGTTCGAACTCGCCGGCCCGCACGGAGTCAATCCGTTCGAGGCCGGGTTCGGTCCGTACGTGAAGTTGCACAAGCCGTTCTTCATCGGCCGGGCGCCCTGCGTCTCGTTCTACACGAATCAAAGCCGCAAGGTCGCCCGCTTCCACGTCGAGTCTGGAGCACGGCCGGTCCGTGCAGGAGCCGTCATCGTCGATCGCAACGGTGCATTCCTCGGCCGCACGACCAGTTGCGTCAGCGTCGGCTCCCATCAGGTCGGCCTCGCCCTGATCGATCGTTGCGGAATCGAGCCCGGGACCCCCATCTCTTTCCTCGGGCCGGTGCGCGGCGCTGCCCCGAAGGACCCCGCCGAGCTGCGTGCAGGAGACCGGGTCGCGATTCAGAGCCGCGGAGAGATCCTCCCACGCTTCCCCTCTCAGGAGGCGATGCTTGAAACGGGAGGAGACTAGACCACGATCCACGAAACTCTCGCCGACCGCATCATGGATTCGAGTCGAACGGAGGCAGTGTTCCGGAAGATCTTCTAGTTCAGCCGTCGATCGTTGCACTCCGGAGGTGCAACGGCGTCCAACCATTTCAGTTCCGGCGGCAGCACGGACTGGAGCGCATAGGCGTACTCGCGCCACCGATCGCGCTCTCGGTAGGCCTCGACGAGGGCCTCCTGGAGAAGGCGAATCTCCGGCTTCACCATGATGTAGATGCCGGCGGTGTCATCGTCGCCGACAAGTTCCCCTCGTAGACGGACGACGGCTTGGCGGATGGCCAACCCCTCACGTTGACGTAGCTCTTCGAGGCGGTGAAGGATCGCGAGCGCTTCCCCTTTGAAGATCAGACGATTCCGGTCACCGCGCACCATGTGTCCCTCGATCATGTCGCCGAGGGCGTTCACTCTTGAGCGAACAGCACGTTTTGACAGACCCAGGAACCGTGCGACGTCGTCCAGCGTGGCCATGGGGGCATTATACGGCAAACGGATCGCGCCCTGTGTAATGCGTAAAACCTTCGCCACGACGACACTTCAACCGACCTGAGCAGCACCCGACCCCTTCACTTCGCAGCGTCATGGACCTAGAATCTGGTCGCACACAACCAGGAGGTGAGAGGGATGCACAAGGGACTCCGGGATTTCATCACCAAGGGGAACCTCCTCCAGCTGGCGGTCGCGTTCGTCATGGGCGTGGCGTTCGCGACGATGGTCGGATCGTTCGTCAACGATCTGATCATGCCTGTCATCGGAAAGCTTGTTGGGAACGTCGATTTCGCGAACCTGTACGTGGTGCTCTCAGGCGAGGCGTACGAGTCGGCCGCGGCCGCGCGGGAAGCCGGAGCAGCGGCAATCTACTACGGCGCGTTCATCAACACCGTGATTGCGTTCCTGATCATCGCACTCGTGATGTACCTCATCGTGCGAGGTTTTGCGCGAATGCGAAAGCCGGCCGAAGAAGGGCCGCCTACAACGAAAGAGTGCCCGTACTGCAGGTCGACGATTCCGATCGCGTCAACCCGTTGTGCATACTGCACGGCGGAGCTTGAGATCCCATAGCAAAAGCGAGGACTTCACGCGAACTGCCAGACCCGTCGAGGAACTCGTCTTGTGAGCGCCGGATGCGCCGGCTATCGTCGATGCATGGATCTTCTCGCGACCGTGCGCGCTGTGGTTCCGACTCTCGTCGAACAGGGTCGACTGATCGGTCTCGACTCAGATCGGACGATCGTTTTCGTCGGCGACACCCACGGCGACATCGACGCAACGGAACGGATCTTCGAGCGACACTTGAGACCGGATCGGACGATCGTCTTCCTCGGAGACGCGGTCGATCGCGGATCCGACTCCGAAGGGAATCTCGGCCTGATCCTTCGAACGAAACTCGATCGCCCGACGTCGGTCTACTTCCTGATGGGGAATCACGAAGGCTGGGCAGTCGCGCCGTTTTCGCCGGCCGATTTCTGGGATCGTCTTGAGCCCGGGGCGGAGCGAACCGTCGCCAGTGCCCTCGCACATCTTCCGTTCGCCGCCTGGCATCCCGCCGGCGTCCTCGGCCTGCACGGCGCCCTTCCGGATCTCTCGTCGCTCACCGCGCTCGAGTCGATCGATCTCGGATCGCCGGCTTGGCGAGCCATCACGTGGGGAGACTGGAGTGACGAGACGGAATCCTCTTCCGAAGCGTGGGGACGTCCTGCGTTCGGGCGAGCCGCGTTCCAGAGGCGAGCGGAGTCGCTCAACGTTCGCGTTCTCGTTCGTTCACACCAACCGCTCGCCCCAACGATGCTGTACGACGAGCGATGCCTGACGATCTTCTCCTCGAACGCGTACGGAGATGGCACGCGAAGGGTGGCGGTCCTCCGGCCCGGAACGAACGTTCGCACGGCCCGCGACCTCGACCTTGAAGAGATTGCATGAGAGTTGGCTTGGGTTCCCGAGGTTCGGCCTCGACGTCTCTGGGGCACAGGATTTGAGTCTCCGAGACGCGGCCGTGGAGTCTCCAAGGTGCCGTTGCCCGTCCGCGGTCGAGCGAGTACGCTGACGGCGCCAACAAAGAGAGGTAGCGCCCAGGCGTCAAATCCAAAGCGAGGAGACGATACGATGCTCGATCCGAGAACCGAGAAGCTGGCCGGCGTCCTTGTGAACTACTCCGTCGGCGTCCGTCCGGGAGACAAGGTCATGATCCAAGCGGGAACCGCCGCCGAACCAATGGCGAAGGCCCTGCTCGTCGCCGTTCTCAACGCCGGCGGTCATCCGTTCACGCGGATAACGCTCGACGGCACCCAGGAGCTCTTCTTCCGCCACGCGTCCGACGAACAGCTTAGGCACGTTCCCGAACCGTACAAGCTGATCTACGACACGTACGACGTCCTGATCTCGGTCGACTCGAAAGCAAACACCAAGGAGCTCAGCAACGTCCCTCCGGAGAAGGTTCGCCTGGCCAGCCAGGCCCAGAAGGAGCTGTTCAAGACGTTCATGGAGCGCTCGGCGTCCGGCGCGCTACGCTGGGTCGGCTGTCTCTATCCGACGAACGCCTTCGCGCAGGATGCCGAGATGAGCCTCACCGAGTATGAAGACTTCGTCTTCGGCGCATGCCTCCCGGAACTTGAAGATCCCGTTGGGTACTGGAAGCGCTTTTCGGAGCAACAGCAGAAGATCGTCGACTGGCTGAAGGGGAAGGAGTCGGTCCACGTCGAAGGCCCGAACGTAAATCTACGGCTGAGCATCGCCGGTCGGACCTTCGTCAACTGCGACGGGAAGAAGAACATGCCCGACGGCGAGATCTTCACCGGCCCGGTCGAGGAGAGCGTAGAGGGGCACGTGCGATTCTCCTATCCCACAGTCTACATGGGCCGGAAGCTCGAGGGCGTCGAGCTGTGGTTCGAGAAGGGCAAGGTCGTCAAGGCGTCCGCCGACAAGGGGGAGGACTTCCTCGCGAAGACCTTGGAGACCGATGAGGGCTCCCTCTACGTTGGCGAGTTCGCCATCGGGACCAACAAAGGGATCACGCGTGCCACCGGCCACACGCTCTTCGACGAGAAGATCATCGGGAGCTTCCACATGGCGCTCGGGGCCGGGATGCCTGAGACCGGAAGCCGCAACGAGTCCTCAATCCATTGGGACATGGTCAGCGACCTCTCGGATGGGGGTAGAATCTCGGTCGATGAGGAGCTCTTCTACGAGAACGGGAAGTTCGTGATCGATCTCTAGGAGACAGCCAAGATCAACCGGCCGCTGCAGTTCGCGATCAAGATGGAAGCAGGACCAGAGCGATGAACAAGAGTGATCTCCGCCCGATCGTCCTAGACATCCTCAGGAAGACGCCTCAGACTCATTTCCGGGCAGTCGAGAACGACGTGCGCCTCCGGGAGGACGGGTACGAGCGTCGAGACGTCCTCGCCCTGAACGAAGTGCTGTGGGATCTCCTTACCCAAGGCGTCCTCGCACCCGGGAAGAACTCCCTCAATCCGGACCTTCCGTTCGTCCACGTCACCGAGTATGGAACGCGCTGCATCGACGACGGTGCGATCCTCGCTCACGACCCCGAACGGTACATCGAACGGCTCGAGGGCCGAACGAACTCGAGAGCAAACCCGATCGTCGTCGAGAGCGCGCGCGAGGGCCTCCTCACATACCTCGACGGGAGGTACACGGCCGCCGTGGTCCTGTTGGCACACGCCGGCGAGTGCCTCCTCGGCGAACTCGCAGGAGCCTTGATACGTTCCGGCCGGCGAACCGGCCACGGGACGAAGCGGGTCGAGGCGAGTCGCGGTGCGGTTGGAAGGCAAGCAGCCGCGACCGAGCGTGCGCTCCTCGGCCGCCGCCCTCCGGAAGCGATCGCCGACGAGACCGAGACGCAGCTCGCCGGACTTCGCGAGCTGATTCGTCTGGTCCGAACCGATGACGGGACGCCGCGAATCCCGTCCGTTGATCGAGATCTCACCCTCGCCCAGTTCCTTCTTTTCCCCGACCGGTGCCGCTTCACCTACCATACGATTGACTGGCTCGAAGGGAAGTCGGGCGCGTAGCAGCCCGGCGCACTCCTTCCCTGTCGCAAGAGGAGTTCGCATGAACGCCGCCATGCCGATCCTGATGATGCTCGCTGCAGGCATCGCGATCACGTTTCAATCGCTCTTCGCCGGCACGATCGGGGCGCGTGTCGGAGCCATAGAGAGCGCGTTCATCATCCATCTCGGAGGCGTCCTGCTCGCCGCGCTGATCCTCCTCGTCGGCATGCGGGGCGGAAACCTCGCCGCATGGCGCACGGTTCCCTGGTACGTTTATTCCGCCGGATTCTTCGGCGTCGTGATCGTCGGCGCCTACAGCTACGCGGTGCCGAAGCTCGGACTCGCCTCCGCGATCACGCTCGCAATCGCCGTTCAGCTCATCCTCAGCGCGACTCTCGACCACTTCGGGATCCTGGGCACGGCGCAACGCTCCTTCGATCTGTGGCGAGGTCTCGGGGTGGCGACCCTCCTCGCCGGCACGTGGATGATCCTCAGGTGACAATCGAACCCGAACCGACCGACGGGGTGAGCGCGCCGTCGCCCCACATCGGCACGCTGAACGAGAGATCGCTCCACGCGGCCTTGAAAGACTGGTACGCGGAGGACGGCGACCGATTCGAAGTCCCCGTTGACGGCTTCGTCGCCGACATCGTTCGAGGAGATCTGATCATCGAAATCCAGACCGGATCGACGTCCTCTCTCCGGCGCAAGCTCGCCGCGCTCTTGAGACGACATCCGGTCCGCCTCGCCCTCCCTGTAACGGCGCGGAAGATGATCATCCGGCTCGACGGAAGCGGCCGCGAAACCGGCTCGCGCCGCTCGCCGAAGCGCGGCGATTGGATCGACGCGTTCTCCGAACTGGTCAGCCTGCGTGAACTCCTCGGCGACCCCAACCTGTCGGTCGACGTCCTCCTCATCCGCGAGGAGGAGGTCCGCGCCCCTCGTCTGCGCCGTCGACGGCACGCGAAGGACTGGACGGTCCAAGACCGCCGTCTCGTCGAGGTCGTCGACTCGGTCACATTCGGAGATCCGATCGACTACCTCACGTGCATTCCAGCCTCGCTCAGCGAGCCGTTCACGACACGCGAACTCGCCGCCGCCCTCGGCCGGCCGCAGCGGCTGGCTCAGAAAGTCGCGTACACGCTTCGGAACCTCGGATCGCTTCGCGCCGTCGGCAAGCGCGGGAACGCGATCCTCTACGAGCGAGAACTGGAAGCTACTCCGGATCCTCGCTGATTTGTGTCATGGGGACGTCTCCCCGTTGCAGCCAGCTTTGCGGAAGGGCCGCGCTCGGCCGGATACCATCTCCATCAATGCGGACGAAGGAGAAGCGACACCCACCTCAATACCCGCTCGGCGAAGACATCGCCAACAGCGTCACGCACGGCCTCGGCGCGATCCTCAGCCTGGTCGGGACGGCCCTCCTCCTCTATCGGGCGTCGGTGAGCGGCTCGGCACTCCACTTGGCGAGCTTCTCGATCTACGGGCTGTCTCTCTTCCTTCTTCATATCTCGTCGACGCTCTACCACGCCCTCCGACATCCGGGCGCTCGGCGCGTCTTCTGGGTCTTCGATCATTGCTCGATCTACCTTCTGATTGCGGGCACGTACACGCCCTTCCTCCTCCTCTCTCTGTGGGGGAAGTGGGGACTCACGATGCTCGTCGTCATCTGGACGCTGGCGATCGTAGGGATCGTCCTGAAATCGATCTTCATCGGACGCCTGCGAGCGCTCTCCCTCGTCTTCTATCTCCTGATGGGTTGGATGATCGTTCTCGCGGCCCGAGAACTCTGGCTCAGAGTGCCACACGAGGCACTCGTTTATGTCGCCGTCGGCGGCGGGTTCTACACCCTCGGCACGATCTTCTACGGCTGGAAGCGCCTCCCGTTCAACCACGCCATCTGGCACCTGTTCGTCCTTGGCGGAAGCGTCGCCCACTACCTCGGGATCCTGTTCTACCTCGCACCGTAGTTCCGCTGAGCGCTCGCTCGCCTGGAGTGGAAGAAGAGCGCTCGGAATCATCCCATGCGAACGCTCGGGGACAGAGACTCTCTCATGGCCGGGATCTACCGAATTCGTTTCCCGACAGCGGCGGCCGCCGACGCCTTCATCTCTCGGTACGCCGACTGTCCTGTCTGCCCGTTCGTCCGTGAAGGTCCGATCGAATCGGAGGTCGCCGTCCTCTCTCTCGAACTGCGGGCACAGCAGCACGGTGACCTCTACGGAAGCATCAAACACGCCCGTCCAAAACCCCGGCCACCAAGATGCAGAGGAGATCAGCTTTCGCCGCGCGATCCTCCTCTCGCGCTCTTCTCGGATCACGTGATTCGGACCGGAAGAGCGGAAGTACCTCCGTGCGCCTCCGTCTGTTGACGCGCCCAACCTTCATGCACGCCTGCCGGGGGCTTCTCCGTCGTCTTCCCCCATGACGACGCGGAGCCCACGCGACCCTTCGGGATCGGTTCTTGCGGACGTGAGGATGATTGGCCTGGAAGCAGGATGGAACGTGGCTATACTTCCCGCTCTTGCATCGTGCCAGCCAAAATGCTAGACCTTGATTGATCCCTGGGAGGCCCTGTGAGGCAATCGCTTCGTTCGTGGTGGCGAGAAGGAGAGCCGTGGTACGTCGCCGTCGCGCTCGCCAACTTGGTGCTGGGGACGTCGTCCGTCCTCATCCCCCTCATGCTTTCCCGGGTCCTCGGACGTTCCGTCGGAACGCTCGGGCTTCTGGCCGGACTCGTCAGCGTCGTCGGTGTCGTCGGAAGTCTCCTCTGGGGACGCTTATCCGACGCCGCAAACCGGAGGAAGCCATTCGTCGTGGCGAGCTACAGCGCCGTCGGGATCTGCTTCCTCGCGATGGCCTTCGTCCCCTCGTTCGCGCACTTCCTCTGGATCAACATGCTGCTCAACTTCTTCTGGGTTGCCAACGCGTCGGTCACTGTGCTGATCGTGATCGAGAACCGCGACGAGGGCGCTTGGGAGGCGGAGATCGGCCGGCTCAACCAGATGGGCGCGATCGGATGGGTTCTCGGCCTGGTGGTCGGAAGCGGCGCCCTCGCCCTCGGCGCACACGTCGCCCCCGAGGAGACCGCGATTCGAAGTCTCTTCGCTCTGATCGCCGTCGGCGGCCTGGCGGCAAGCGCCCTCGCCTTTCGTCGCGTTCCGCGGACGGTCCCGCAGTTCACTCGCCGCAGGTTTCGCGGGATCGTCCTTGCGATGGGAACCTTCCTCTTCGAGAAGAGGCGATTCGCGCCGTTTCACCTCTACCATCGTTTCCATCCACGAAGGATCCTCGCGGCGATTCGTGATCCACGCGGATTTCGCCCCGGGACGAGGCGCTTCCTCGCGGCAACCTTCGTGACGTTCGTCGGACTCGGCCTGTTCGGGATCCCGCTCCCGCTCCTTCTCTCCGAGCGATTCGGCCTCCCGTCTTGGGCCGTCTTCGCGTTCTTCGCCCTCCAGCACTTGGGCGTCGTCGCCGCGTTCCCGTTGGCCGCGCGGCGAATCGGCCGATTGGGGAACTGGCACGTTCAAATCACGACGATCGCCGCCCGTCTTGCGCTCTTCGCAACCGCCACCGTTTTCCTCACCTTCTTCGCCGAGTCCCGGCCGCCGACGGTCGTGCTCGTTGTGGGATTCGCGATCTACGGCTTCACGTGGTCGTACTTCCAGCTCTCGGGAATCGCCCTCGTCTCGCGGCTGGCCCGCCCCGAGAACCGTGGCCTCGCCCTCGGGCTGTACAACGCGCTCGCAGGGGTCGGATGGGTCGCCGCCGGGATCGGGAGCGGTTTTCTGGCGGAATGGGGCGGCTATCAGGCGGCGTTCGGCGCGTCGGCCTGCCTCCTCGCGATCGCACTGATCATCGTGTTTACGGTCCCACACCCCAAAGGGCCGGTCACCGCGGAAGGTCCGGCAAAAAGAGAAAGCCGCCTCGCGGAGGAGGCGGCAGCTGAACTCCCTTGCGAAGCGAAGCCGACCGGACCGCTCTAGACGGCCTCCACCTCGGTCACGCCGGGCACCTGCTCCTTGAGGGTCCGCTCGATCCCGTCCTTGATCGTGAACGCGGCCATCGGACAGCCGTGGCAGGCCCCCTGAAGACGAACGCGAACGACGCCGGTCTCGGTGACCTCGACCAGCTCCACGTCACCTCCGTCGGCCTGCAGTGTCGGCCGGATGACTTCCAATGCTTGTCGTACTTCTGCTTCCATGAGCGTGCCTCCGTCGGGGGTTCGGCGCTCACCGTCGCGCCGGCGCTAGGCCGAGAGGATACCCCGTTTCCCTCTCTCCTGCTCATCGAGCGCTAGAAGAGATCCGTCTCCGCCTCGATCGATTCCGGCGGCTCGCTCACACGATAGAGGCAGTCGGCCGGTCCGATATCGCACCACCGGCATTCCGACCAGGCCGGCGCTTTCGCCAGCGGCTTCTCTCCGCCAACCTTTTGGACGAGATGGACGAACCGCTCCCGAAATGTGTCGTCGAGCCCCTCGGCCGGGATCTCGACCGATCCGGACTTGTAGACGACTCGCCCGCTCAACGAGACGTCTGCCGTGCGCGGGTTCTTGATCGGGAGAAGAAGCAAGTAGACGAGAACCTGAATCTGATCCGAGGTCCTCGGCCGCCCCGTCTTGCAGTCCTCGATGACTCCTCGCCCATCGCGGATCGCCAGGATGTCCGGCTTGCCCGAGACGACGATTCCCGTCTTCCCTTTGCGCTTGAACGCGTTCTCGTCTTCGACGCATACCTGAAATCCCTCATCGAGAAGCTCCTCTCGGCGGGCATTGACGAGCTCGTTGTGATCGACCGTCCACCGGGCCAGATCGAAGTCGATCGGCAGCTTGTCGTACTCCTTGTGGTGTGCCCGATACCAGGCCGACCACTCGCACGTCGACTCGCCCGCGAGGAGTCTTGTAAGCCACGTGACCCAGATGTACGGTTCGGTTCTGCGAACAGGCATTCGACCTCCTGACACGATCGGTCGGCACAAAGGCTAGGGTCTGGTCGATTCACCGTCAAGGGTCTCCGCATGGCAGCCTTGGCAGAAGCAGGCGTTGGAGATGTTCGAAAGAAGAACACGCCGTCGGCGGACGGCGCTAACTCCAACATACGTTATTCCGGCACGCGGCGTCAAGGGTCAAGAAGGAAGACGCGGTGAGTGTTCCCGAAGCGAACGCTTGACATGCTTATCCTTTCGCCTCTTTCCGCTCCTCGACGACCGTCTCGGCGATTGCGTAGGGAACCGCCTCGTAGTGCTCGAAGTGCATGGTGAAGGCCCCACGCCCGCTCGTCAGGTTCCGAAGCTCCGACGCATAGCCAAACATCTCGGCAAGCGGCACGCGCCCCTGGAGCACCGTCGCGCCTCCCTTGGTGTCCATTCCCAGGACGCGTCCCCTCTTGCTGCAGAGGCTTCCCGTGATCGCGCCGGTGTATTCTTCGGGCGCTGTCACCTCAACGGACATCATCGGCTCGAGGAGTTCGAGCCCAACCTTCAAGCAGGCCTCGCGGAATCCCATCCTCCCGCACGTTCGAAACGCCATCTCCGAGGAGTCGACGTCGTGCATCGAGCCGTCGACGACCGTCACCCGCACATCGACCATCGGGAATCCGGCATACGGGCCCTCGGCCATCTCGTCGAGGATCCCCCTTTCAATCGCCGCCAGATACTCGCGCGTGATTTTCCCTCCAGTGATCGTGTCCTCGTACTGGAATCCCTCGCCCGGTTCGGCCGGTTCCACTTGGAAGACCGCGTGCGCGTACTGACCGCGACCGCCCGTCTGCTTCACGTGCCGGTACTCGTGTTCGATCGGCCCAAGGATCGTCTCGCGATAGGCAACCTGCGGCCGGTCCGCGTTGACGTGGACGCCAAACTCGCGCTGGAGTCGGTCGAGGATGATCTCGAGGTGCAGCTCCCCCATGCCGGAAATGACAACCTCGTTCGTCTCCGCATCCGAGCGAACGACGAACGTCGGGTCCTCCTCGGCCAATCGATGAAGGGCGGAAGAGAGTTTCTCGCGATCATCTCGGGACGCCGGCGAGATCGCCACGCCGATGACGGGCGCCGGGAACTCGATCGACTCGAGCAGGATCGGATGTTCTCGGCTACAGATCGTGTCGCCGGTGTGGGTTTCTGCAAGTCCTACGACGGCTCCGACTTGACCGCTCCGCATCTCGTCGACCGCCTCCCGGTCGTTGGCGTGCATCTCGAACAGCCGCCCGATACGCTGGACCTTCTCACGGCTCGAGTTGAATACCCGGTCTCCCGCCCGAAGGATCCCGGAGTAGACACGAACGTAGGTCAACTTCCCCATATGCTTGTCGGCTTGAACCTTGAACGCCAGCGCCGCAAGCGGCGCGTCGTCGCTCGGGCGGCGAATCAACTCGTCGTTCGACTTCGTACAGGCACCGATCACAGGGGGAAGATCGACGGGCGAGGGAAGGTAATCGACAATCCCGTCGAGAAGGAGACGGACGCCCTTGTTCTTGAACGCCGCGCCGCAGAGGACGGGGATGAAACGTCCGTCGATCGTCGCCTGACGAACCGCTCGGAGGACCTCGGTCGGCGCGGGAACCTCCCCTTCAATGAACTTCTCCATCAGCCGGTCGTCCTGCTCGCTGATTCGCTCGAGCAGCACG
>Ga0272443_10002463_pt1 | contig 23645 bp, 26 predicted proteins | sample SSMAcet12_FD_193581 | JGI IMG/M metagenome (GOLD analysis project Ga0272443, IMG submission 193581) | Marine sediment archaeal communities from Little Sippewissett salt marsh, Falmouth, MA, United States - SSM-Acet-12 | ecosystem: Environmental > Aquatic > Marine > Wetlands > Sediment ...
AAGAAGGCAAATCAAAAGAGCAATTAAAACCAGACAGCCTGGCGGATAAATGGATTTTAACCAAGCTGCAAAAAACCATCCAAGAAGCAGAGAAGCACATGGAATCGCTGGAGTTTTCCGAAGCGGGCAACAAAATTTATGAATTTCTCTGGAATGACTTTGCTGACTGGTATATCGAAACGTCTAAAGAAAGCGTGAACTTAGCCGTAATCAAATACACATTAGAAAGCGTACTAAAATTGGCCCATCCATTCATCCCATTCGTCACTGAGGAAATTTGGTCGAAAATTCATGGTTCCGCCAAAAATCAAATGCTGATGATCCAGGACTGGCCACAATATGACAAAAAAATGGTATTCCCAAAAGAAGCCAAAGAATTCGAATTGATCAAAGAATTCATATACCAAATTAGAAATTTCCGGGCCGAACACAAAATACCCCATCAACAAAAAATTAATGTTATGTGTCAGGGACCTAAGCAAAACATGTTGAAAAAAAACGAGAAGATTATATTAAAAATGGGCGGATTAGAGACGATTTCATATGGTCAACCAAAAACAATTACGGGCACTTTATCCGGCCTTGATTTTTATATCGAATATAAACAAGATATTGCCGTAAAACAAAAACAAATTAAGGAAATCTCGCAATACATTCAGGCGATTGAAAATAAGCTAAAAAATAAAAATTTTATTAATAAAGCGCCGGCCTCAGTTGTTGAGCAGGAAAAAAACAAACTGGCCGAACAAAAAGCCAAGTTGAATAAATTGATTGATTGATTTTACTAATCAGTCTCTTTGAATACTTCGGTGATAGTGGTCAGGCCTTTTAATACCTTCAAAATGCCGTCCTGACGCATAGTCAACATGCCGTGGCGCTGGGCTATTTCTGTTATCTGATATTCCGACACTTGCCCGGTCAGAATCAATTTTTCAATCTCCTCATTCATGGTCAGTATTTCAAATATTCCGATGCGTCCCTTATAACCGATATCGCTACACTTGTCACAACCGCGACCGTGATAAAACTTCGTCTCTGATAAATTAATATCCTTCTTTAAATCCTCTGGCAGGGACTGTATGGTTTCTTCCAATTGTTTTTTTTCTTTTGCATCCAACTGGTACTCCTCCTTGCAGTCGGGACAGATTTTCCTGACCAGCCGTTGACCAATAATCACGTTCAAAGAAGGCGCCAATAAAAAGGGCTTTACTTCCATGGATATTAGGCGGGGAATGGCCCCAGCGGCGCTATTGGTATGCAGGGTAGAAAGCATCAAATGGCCGGTCAAAGCGGCCTGCGTGGCGATTTCTGCGGTTTCGTGGTCCCTGATTTCGCCGACCATGACAATATCAGGGTCTTGTCTTAAGACGGCCCGTAATCCACTGGCATAAGTAAAATGTTTTTTGCCCCCGCCGCTGCTCTGCAGCAGAGTCCTGATGTCCTGGCTGTTTTCCTCGGCTTGTTCCGAGCTCTCCACCTGGCTTTGGGTAATTCCATCCAGCCTGTATTCGATGGGGTTTTCTAAGGTAATGATTTTTTCTTCTGGTTTGTTGAGTTTTTTCAGGATCGCATATAATGTACTGGTCTTACCCGAGCCGGTCGGTCCGGTGGTCAAGATCATGCCGTTGGGTTTATCCATTTCTTCCTTCATGATCTCCAGGGCATGTCCAACCAAACCGATATTTTCCAGCTCCAAACCGGTAGCCGAAGACATCAGTAAACGCATGACGATGCTCTCGCCGTATGCGCTGGGCACGGTTGAGACACGTACATCCACGAACTCATCTTTCAAATAAATTGTGAAACGGCCGTCTTGGGGCACGTCATTAACATTAATCTTCAATTTTGCCACCAACTTCACTCGATTAACCACTTTTGGCCACTCCTTCTTGGGAATGGTGGCCACATCATAAAGCGCCCCGTCTATGCGATAACGTATCTTAATGTCATCCTGTTCGGCTTCTATATGGACATCGGAAGAATTTACCTGAATCGCGCCCGACATGATAACATTGAGGATTTCCGTGGCATTAACGTTCTGTATTTTTTCTGATATATCCTTAAAAGATTTTATTTCGCCTTGAAATTTTTCCAGGTCCTCGGCTTTAATCTCAATACCGGCTATATATTTTCGGGGAGTAGGGATAGTTTTATATAATTTTAGGGCCTCCTCTAAGCTCTGCTCAGAAATTTTATATATCTTGCCGTTTACCCGCAAATCCTTCTCCAAATCACGCATTAGTTTTATGACCTGTCCAGAAACCGGATTAACCGCACCGATGCGCAGCTCAGTATCAGTCTTAAAAAAACAAACCGCCTTGAGACGTCGCGCTTCTGTTTCCGAAATCAGTACCAGCGCTTCAGGATTTATCGGAAAACCCTTCAGGGCGATATGATCAAATCCAAGCGCGGCCGCGTCACGCATGGCCTCTTCTTCTTTCTTTTTCTGGTCGAGCTCTTTGATCTTTGTCTTTAATTTCTCCTCGACCTCATCGGAACTAATTTGGATCCGGCCCTTGTTCTTGGAGCTTTGGATCAAATCGTCGATGCTTTTATCAGCTTTTGATATTAAATCATCATTCATGTCTCATATTATAACAAAAACAACCGGCCTGGTAAATGAACGGTTGGCTTAATAATATTAAACCGAAACTTCCTTATAAAAATCCCTAACCGTATCCAGCACTTCTTTTTCCGCCTCGATCAAATTCTTATCAGTAATGGAAAACTTAGTAAAATTTTTTGATCCGGTCGGGTGATATTTCTTAAATAGACTGACTCCGTCTATGCCTTTTATGGAATTGACGATGACATTTATATTATTGTCAGCGTGTTCGTATAAAATCACCACCACCTCGGCTTCGGGCGTGTTTATTATTAATTCATCAATTACCCCTTCTAGGTCTGCCTCCTGGGCGTTTGATTTTTCAAAATCCTGCTTATTTAACAAGGACCAGACGATCTGCCCCTTCCTTTCCGTTTTGAGACGGGCCAAAGCACGCCCCCAAAGCTTGAGGGTATTGATGGACTTGGTGCGGTATAAATTTTTTATGATGTCATCACGCCGGGCTCCGTTTTCTATCAAATGGCTGCTGATCGCCAAAGACCTGGGAGTGACCGAGGTCGTCTGGAAGCTTTTAGTCTTGGAAATGATCCCCGTTAAAAGGCTGGTTGCCACATATTCATCTAGTCCGGCCTCCATCTCCTTTAGCATCTCAAATATTATTTCCGAAGTGGATGTCGCCACCAGGTCGACTACGTTTATCTCTCCGAAATACTCATTGGCCGGATTGTGGTCGATGTTTATGATCGGAGTGTGATAAAAAAATTCCGTATTATTATCATAAATTTTTCCCAGAGATTCCAGCTCTGGTGCATCCAAAACAATGATGGCGTCGTATTCATAAGACGAAGCCGATGTTTTTACGTCACGCTCTTCGAAAAAACCGTCCTTGGGGGTGATATAAATATCCAACTTGTCATTTTTACTGATATTATAGCTAAGTTCCTGGACTTTAGTACGTGTTAAATCAAGGGAGATGATGAATTTACGCAAAGCTGATAAGTCGGAATTTATTTCCTTGCTCTTGGGCAGAAATTGGTGGTGGGGAGGCAGATTAAATTCACTGCATACCACCTTCACCTTCTTATCCATCCTCTCTAAAGCTAAAAAAAGCGCCAAACCTGATGACACTGCGTCTGTAGAAGGATTATTTGGTAAACCAATAACGATATTATTACTTTTACCAATCAAATCGATAGCTTGTTTCAAGGAAGATTTTTCCATGCTCAGTTTTTTATCATTTTTTAGAATTATTTATTATAATTTAGGAGTTATTTAATGTCAAGCTTGGACATTTTTTTAATATTAGTTACAATTACGGCATGCAAAAAACAACCAACTCTCCGGAACAAACAGTCAATTTTGGCTTTAACTTAGCCAAAAAATCAAAAGGTGGGGAAATATTTTCCCTGATCGGTGATTTGGGTGGGGGCAAAACCCATTTTACCAAAGGTTTTGCTTCGGGTCTGGGGCTAACAAACGAAATTGCCAGCCCTAGTTTTATACTGATGAAGGTTTATTCAATAAAGCATGGCCAAGCCAAATATTTCTGCCACGTAGATGTTTACCGACTGAAACGTCCGGAAGAAATTCTCGAAGTGGGCCTTAACGAATACTTGGGGCGTCCCGACACCATCACGGTCATTGAATGGGCTAATAAAATTAAATCCATTCTTTCTGGCCATCGGCAAAAAACCCTACATTTTAAATTTGTAGACAAAAACAAAAGAAAAATTACGGTCAATTGAGATTAGGCTGTAGTTGTCGCCTTCTTCAGAGCCTCCTCGCGAGTCAAGGTGTCTTCAACTTCCATTTTTTCATTGGTCATGGAAATGACTTGGGTGGGGGAGATCAGCAAATCTTTTTGTAATATTCCGCCCGCCATCAGGCCGCTGCGGACTATGTATTTTTCTATCTGGTGGGTATCTGAAGAAACTTCAAAATCAACCACTCGGCCCAAATTCTCTCCTGATTGGGTAAATACTGGTAAATTAATTATTTCCTGTTTTTTTAGATTCATTGCTAATCACCTCCATCTCGGGCTTTTTATTCTTGCGGAATAAATATAATTGCTGCACAGCGGAAAATAAAGTGGAGACCAACCAATAAAGGGCCAAACCGGCCGGAAACTGATAGGCGAAAAACACCGTGATCAGGGGCATGAAGTAAGTCATTTGCTTGTTCATGCCGGCCATCATGTTTTCATCTTTGGCACCAGGCACCTTGGGCGGTCTCTTGCTGGCCAGCATCTTGGACTGCCAAAATTGGGCAGCGCCAGCTAACAAGGCTAATACCCAATTGCCTTTTTGCGACAAATCAAAGAAGCCCAGGAAATTTGGATCAATGGCTTTGGTCTCAAAAATATTCCGCATGGGCTCATACAAATGCTGCAGTTGATCCGCTAATAATATATTAGTGGTCGGGTCGGTCTGGGCGACAGCCAGGAAAACACGGTACAAAGCGATCAATATGGGCAGCTGTAAAAGCAAAGGCAGACAAGAAGAAAAAGGATTGACCTTGTTTTCCTTATAAAATTTCATCAGTTCCTGTCCCAGCTTCTCTTTGTCATTTTTATATTTTTCTTGGATAGCTTTCATTTGCGGCTGAGTGTCCTGCAGCCTTTTCTGGGCTTGGATAGAAGAGCGGGAGGGGATATATAAAACAAACTTAATAATTATGGTTAAAATAATTATAGCCACTCCCAAATTGGGTATGTAATTGTAAATAAATACCAACGCATTTAAAAGCGGTTCAAATAACAGTAAATTGTATAAATCTCCAATCATATTTCTTTTATTTTACCGGGTCCTCGCCACCCTCATTAAATGGATTGCACCTCAGCACCCTTTTGAAGCCTTGCCAACCGCCTTTTATAACGCCATTCTTGGCAATGGCCTGATATGAGTATTCCGAGCAGGTGGGATGAAAACGACAATATCCGTATGGAAAACGGCCAGACATAAAACCGTGATCCGGGGACAAAGTCTTCTGGTAAATTCTTATTAATTTTAAAATAAATATCTTAACTATTTGTGAAATCATCATTTAATGAGCCTGTTTTTACCTAATAAATATAAAACTTTTTTTTCAATTTCCTGATAACTAAGTTGGGCAATGGGTTTTTTGGCTATAAAAATTATATCGTAATTTTTGCTAATATTAGCAATATTTTTCTCTACTACAGAGCGTAAACGCCTTTTCACTAAATTCCTAATACTGGCTTTTTTACTGACCTTGGCCCCTACAATGAAGCCGAAACGAGATATTTGATTGGTTTTTAAATAACTCATGACCATTTCCGGGGCATGCGTACGTTTACCAAATTTATGCAGTTTTTTCCACTCCGCCTCCTTGGTAATGCGGCGTTTTTTTGGCAACATAAAAAGTCCTAAGCGCTTAGCTTCTTGCGTCCTCTCTTGCGTCGGCTTGCTACCACCCGGCGACCTGTTTTTGTTTTCATTCTAGAACGAAAACCATGCTTTGATTTACGCTGCTTCTTCTTCGGCTGATATGTTCTTTTGGGCATATGTATTAAATTAGTATAATTCAGTATATCAACATCAAAGTACCAGGTCAATCAACAAAAACTATCCTCATGATATTCACAGATTATGCACAAATTATTAGATATTAATCATTTTTTATTTACCTGCTCTATGGTAATATAAACATTGCACAAAAAATTTTTTAGACACGAATTTTTATGAATAGGGAACAGCTTTGGCAAGCGGCCTTGGGCGAGTTGGAGTTATCATTAAGCAAGGCGAATTTTACCACCTGGTTTAAAAACACGTTTATTTCCAGCTTTGAAAATAATAACGTGGTAATTGGGGTACCCAATGCCTTTACCAAATCTTGGCTAGAAAACAAATACCACCCGGAGATAATGAAGGCGCTGCAGAATGCCACCGGCAATCAATTGAAAGAGGTGGCTTATAAAGTAGAATCAAAACCCAAAGCCGACTCACCCGAACCGGTCAATCCCGGCGTGGTGTTGGACGCTGTCCAGTCACCGCAAAACGCCCCGGCCGAGGACAAGAAAAACGGTTTTGGTCTGAATTCAAGATATACTTTTGAGAATTATATAGTGGGCAAAGGCAATGAACTGGCTCACGCTGCCTGTTTGGCCGTATCTGAAAAACCGGGCGAAGTATATAACCCTTTGTTTATTTACGGAGGCGCCGGGCTGGGAAAGACTCACCTGCTGCAGGCCGTAGCTCACGAGGTACTGAAAAATAAAAAAGGTAAAAAAATTATTTATGTTACGTGTGAAAAATTCACCAACGAATTCATTAAAGCGATCAGCCAGGGCGGTTCAGAGGAATTTAAAAACGCCTATCGAACCGCGGACATATTACTGATAGACGATATTCAATTTTTAGCCGGTAAAGAAGGCACTCAAGAAGAATTTTTTCACACCTTTAATGCCCTGCACCAAGACAACAAACAAATAGTCATCAGCTCTGACCGGCCGCCTAAGGCCATACCGGCCCTGGAAAACAGGCTAATATCACGTTTTGAGTGGGGTATGATAGCCGATGTGGGACAGCCTGATTTTGAGACGCGTTTGGCCATATTGAAGGCGAAATGCAAGGAAAAAGACTATAACCTTTCTGAAGACTTAATCACCGTCATCGCCAATAATGTTCAGTCAAACGTGCGTGAATTAGAAGGCGCGCTCAATAGGATAATCGCTTTTCACCAGCTTAATAATACCAACCCCACGGCAGAATCGATAAAAAACATATTATCCAGCGTTTCAGATTATCGCCACCGGGAAGAGGCCCTCACCCCCAAACAAATCATCAACACAGTGGCTGAATTTTTTGAAATTTCAAAAGATAATTTAATGGGCAGCTCAAGAAAAAAAGAGCTGGTCGTACCCAGGCAAATCGCCATGTATCTGCTGCGGGAAGAGGCTAAATGTTCATACCCCACAATCGGGCAGGAGTTGGGCGGACGGGATCACACCACCGCTATGCACGCCTATGAAAAAATTAAAAAAAACATTGACCAAGAAGAAAAAATCAGACAAGATATTAACCTGATCAAGCAAAGACTTTATAACAAATAGGCGGTTAATAATCTGTTTAAAAATCTGTTCCAGACTGTTGATTAAAAGGGGAATAAAAATAAAAAATATAAAACCTTTTTCATTTGATGTAACTTATAAACATATTTTCTACGCGTTGTTCCGAAGTTATAAAAAAAATATTAACAGCAGCTTCAGCCAAAAAAATTAAAAAACACTAGAAAACTTTCCAATAAAATAAAGTTATAAACATATCCACTCTACTACTATATCTACTACTTATTTTAAATATATAAACTTAATTTAAATATATGAAACTAATTTGTACACAAGAAAACCTTGCCAGGGGTTTACAACTAGTCAGCCATATCGCCAGTAAAAATATTTCCTTGCCGATTTTAAGCAATGTCATGATCGAAGCGAAAAAAGGAGATATAAAATTATCAACCACAAATTTAGAGATGGGGGTGGTTTGCAAAGTGCGGGGTAAAGTAGAAAAAGAGGGTAGTTTTACAGTTCAGGCAAAAACATTAAGTGATTATATAAATCTTTTACCGAAAGAGAATATCACCCTAGAACTGGTAGAACAAAGCTTAAAAATACACAGTGAAAACTCAAAAACCACCATGAAAGGCATGGAGGCTTCTGAATTCCCATTAATTCCACAAGTAGATGCCGCTGAAACAATTGAAATTAAAGGGAAAAAGCTAAAAGAGGCTCTGAGTGCAGTATCGTTTGCTGTTTCATATGACGAGACAAGGCCGGAAATAAATGGGGTGTATTTTGATTTTAATGAAAAACAGCTTATATTAGCGGCAACAGACAGCTATCGTTTGGCAGAAAAAGTGGTTGAATTAGATAATCAGGCGCCGCAAAAAGGCTTCATTGTGCCGATAAAGACGATACAAGAATTAAGTCGGATTATTGATGAGGACGAGGAACAAATACAAATTAAAATAAGCGATAATCAAATTCTTTTCGCCGCGTCGGGCGCTCAGCTGTCATCACGTTTGATAGAGGGGCAATACCCTGATTATAAACAAATAATTCCCAGCGAGCATAAAACTTCTGTAGTATTGGATACCTCTGAATTTATTAATACGGTTAAGCGGGCCAGTCTTTTTTGCAAGGCGGGAAGTAATGATATTTTATTGAAATTTTTACCAGATGCTAAGGAGATACATGTGTCAGCAAATAATTTACAGATTGGTGAAAGTGAGGCCAAGCAGGCAGCTGAAATTGACGGCCAGGAAAATGATATAATATTTAATTACCGGTTCTTATTGGAAGGACTGCAAAATATTGAAGAAGCACAATGTGTTATAAACATCAATACAAACACTAACCCCGGACTTTTAAAACCGAAAAACAACGATGATTATGTTTATATAATCATGCCGATTAAACAATAATTTTTAAAATAAAAAAACACCTTGTTAATTCAGGGTGTTTTTTATTCCGAGTTTGTGTTTGTATTGGAATTTATATTAGTGTTGGTGTTTGTTGTTGATGACTCGGTCAGGTAGTTGATGGAAATAGTGTCGGTACCGAAGTTTGATATTTCATCGAAGACGGCCACTCTTATGTCATGAAAGCCTGTTTCAAAATCTTCATCAAATTCAAGGGTTGCATTGAAAGGTGATTTTGTCACGGTTTTGACCAGAATATCATCAAGAAAATATTCAACTTTTTCAATTTTATAATTTGATTCGTCTGGTATTTCAGTAACCACCTGTAGCGTTATTTTATTCTCCTTAATAGTCTCGCCGTTTTTTGGGCTGGTGATCTCTATGGTCGGCTGTAATTCTTCGGAGCGGAAGTTGCAGTTTCCCATTGGCGGCTTGGTGTCTAAATAATTATTTTCTTGGGCCCATCTTTGTACTGGCTCTTCCCAACCTTGGTATTGGGGGTCAACGGTAGGGTTAGCAGGCACGGGCCCGTTAGGGTCGGCTCTGTCCACATAGTGAAGAATATTATGCACTACCCGGAAAACTTTTTCTTTTATAAATTTTTTGGGGTATGTATCAATGCAATCATTGGGTATGATTTCGCCGGTAAAAGCGTCTACTTTCAGGGGTGTCTCCCCTTCCAAATCACCACGCAGAACATCTTTGCTTGATGTGTTGGGGCTGGGCGATTTGAAAGTCTCTGCCGGACCCACTACAGCCTGCTTCATGTAGCCATTCCAAATGGGGGCGGCTACCACTGCGCCAGCCGCGCCACGCCTCATTTCAGAGTTGTCGTTGTTGCCCACCCAGACGCCGGTGGCAATAGAAGGGGTATAGCCCATGGTCCAGGCATCGCGATAGTCGTTGGTGGTACCGGTTTTGGCCGCAACTTGCCGGCCAGGCAGTGTCAGCAAGCTACCGCCACCAAAAACATAAGCACGGGCGCCGTCATCAGATAATACGTTGTTGAGGGTACGCACATACTCACTGTCAAAAACCTGGTCTTCTCTTTCTGCAAATTCTTCCAGTATATTTCCGTCCGGATCTTCCACTTTAAGAATCCCCACTGGCGGATGATAAGCGCCCTCTCGGGCAAAAGTGGCAAAGGCAGCCGTATGTTCTAATAGGGTTACCTCACCGCCGCCTAATACCAGGGATAGTCCGAAGCGGCTTCTGTCTTCCAGGGTGGTATAACCGAAGGACTCGGCTGCATCAAGCACATTATCAATGCCGGCTAAATACAGAGTTTTAACCGCCGGAATGTTAAGCGATCCAGCCAAGGCCTGCCGCATGGAGACCGGGCCGCGTTCGCCTAGGTCATAGTTTTTTGGTTCATAATCAGCCGCATCAGTCTTAAATTTGGTGACCAGGTCAAATAATATGGTTTCAGGCGTATAGCCTAATGAAAACGCGGTCAGATAGACCAATGGTTTGAATGAAGAACCCGGCTGTCTGGGTCGGACTGCTACATTGACATTGCCATCGATGGTTTCGTCAAAATAGTCTTTGGATCCGACCATGGCCAGTATTTGACCTGTTTTGGTATCCAAGGAGACCAGGGCCGCATTGTCCGCGTTATAATTTACTTTGTTTTTTTCTGCCTGGGCAATCAAAACCTCTTCGGCAATTTTTTGTTTGTCGATGTCCAGTGTGGTGGTCACTTTCAGGCCGCCTTGTTCGATTACCTTTTCGCCGTATTTTTCACTGAGCTTTTCACGCACGTAGAAGACAAAATGGGGAGCGGTGATGTTTTCATACTGCGGACTAAGGCGAGCCGCAATATTATCCTGTTTTGCCTCTTCGGCTTCTGCTTCGGTAATATAACCCAGCTCCACCATCTCGTTTAAGATGGTGTGTAAGCGGTTAGAAAGTTCGTCTACATGGTTGCCGTAGGGTGAGTAGTAGGTCGGTCTGTTTGGTATGGCCGCTAAAAAAGCCGCTTCTGAGATGGTTACATCTTTGACTGACTTGCCGAGAAAGGCTTGGGCCGCCGACTCTACTCCGTATAAGGTGGAGCCAAAAGGTATTTCGTTGAAATACAGTTGCAGAATCTGGTCTTTGGTGAACTTCTTTTCTATTTGATAGCTTAAGACCAGCTCTTTAATTTTTCTGGTATAGGAGCGTTCATTGGTGAGGATGGCGTTTTTGACAAATTGTTGGGTGATGGTGGAGCCACCGCGCTGCGGACACAGACCGCCCAGATTGCCGAAAACTTCATGGCAGCCCGCCTTGATGATACCGCCCAGGTCAAAACCACTATGTTCATAAAAGTCCTGGTCTTCGATGGCGATGGTGGCCTGTTTCATGTGGTCGGGGATATCCTCGATGTTTACCAGCGTTCTTTTCTCGTCGCCATGTATTTCATATAAAATTGTTTGTCCATCACGGGCATAAATTTTGGTACTTTCAGAAACCGTTCTTTCGATAATGCTGTCCGGGTCAGGCAGGTCTTTGGAAAAATACGCAAATACACCAATTCCGCTGATTACACCAAAAACAACCAAACCAATCAAAATGATCAGCCAGTTCTTTTTTAGCCATTTTAATTTTCGCCATTTTCCGGTAATTTCCCGGTCCTGCTTCGCCTCCTTTTTATTGCCTTTTTTCTTTGGAGGCTGTCGATACTGACTAATTCTGGCCCCTATCTTTTTTATACGAAAATTTGGTTCTTTTAAATGTGGGATAGGCATAATTTTTATATATTATACCTGGTTAACAGAGCCGCGCCAAGTATGCCCGCATCATAGCCCAGACGGGATATTTTAATTTTGGTCTGCTTATAATTATAAGCAGAAACGTATCGGGGTAGGTTTTTTATGGCTGGCCCGGTGATAAGCTTAATTTTTGACAACCCACCTCCGATCACTATTATGTTGGGGTTAAAAGAGTTAATGGCGTTGGCTAGGCCCATGGCCAGATAGTGGGCTGTTTTTGCTAAGGTTTTTTTTGCTTTTAGTTCTCCCTTGTTGGCTGCCTCGATAATTTCGTATGAACTTCTTTGGTTTCCGTCGGTGATTTTTTTGTAAGTTCGTGAAATACCGTCTCCGCACACGTATGATTCCAAATGGCCAGTCAACCCGCAATTACATTTCTGTTTATCTTCGGTGATAAATATGTGCCCGTATTCGCAGATACCAGCCGCGCCGGTATAAAGCTTTTTATCTATGACCAGGCCGCCACCCACACCAGTACCCAGAGTCAGACCGAAAACCACTTTTTCTTTCCTGCCCTCTCCGACTACAGCTTCAGCCAGGGCGATGCAGTTGCCGTCATTTTCGATGTATACGGGTTTTTTGGTTTTTTGACGGATCATTTTAACCAGGGGTACCCGATAAAATGATTTTGGCAGGTTGGGACTTTTTATTAATATTCCCCTCTCAGCTTCTACCAAGCCGGTAGTGGAGATACCAATCGCCTTGATATTATTTGTATTATAATTTGAGATGGATTGATAGATGCTGTCGAGCGTTTGTTTTTTGGTGCGACGGCGTATTAAGTGCTGCTGGCTGTCGACAACTTTGAGTTGGTTGTTGACCAGCCCGGTTTGTATTTTAGTGCCGCCAATATCAATCCCCAATATGTATTTTGGCATAATAATCATCAGTATTTAACCTTTTTAGTATAGCAAAAATAAGGTATAATATAAAGGAATTAAACACTATACATATGGATAAAAAGGAAAAAATTGAAGAATTACTGCATCGCGGGGTAGAACAAATCGTCGTCAAGAAAGATTTGGCACAAAAAGTAAATTCAGGCAAAAAACTGAGGGTCAAGCTGGGTGTGGATGCCACGGCGCCCAAGATGCACCTAGGACACACCGTGGTCTTGAGGAAATTAAAACAGTTCATGGACTTGGGTCATCAGGTGATCTTCTTGGTGGGCGACTTCACGGCCAAGATAGGCGATCCCTCTGATAAGCTGTCAGCCAGGAAACCATTGACTGACCAGGAAATTAAGCAAAACATGAAGGATTATAAAAGGCAGGTGGGTATGGTCTTGGATCTTGATAAGGTGGAATTCAGATATAATTCCGAGTGGCACGGTGATATGGATTTTGCCGAACTTTTTGAATTGACTGGGCTTTTTACGGTCAATCAAATGATGGAAAGAGACATGTTCCAAGAACGATTAAAGAAGAAGCGGCCGGTGTGGGTGCATGAATTGTTATACCCAATTTTACAGGGGTATGATTCAGTGGCCCTGCATGCCGATATAGAGCTGGGTGGCACCGACCAAACTTTTAATGTTTTGGCGGCCAGGGAAATACAACCCCACTATAACCAGCCGCCACAAGACATCTTGACTGTGCAGCTCTTAGAGGGTACTGACGGCAGCGATAAGATGAGCAAAAGCGTGGGCAATACCATCGATCTGGACGACAGCCCCAAAGACATGTACGGCAAGACCATGTCCATCCCTGATGAGTTGATATTAAAGTATTTTACCTTGCTAACTGATGTGCCTATGAAAGATATTGAGAATTTTGGTAAGGAAATGAAGAAAGGAGCTAACCCACGTGATTATAAAGTGAAATTAGCCAAAGAGCTGGTCACTATGTATCATGATAAAAAATCGGCAGACGAGGCAGAAGAAAGTTTTAATAACGTATTTAAGGAAAAGAATAATCCGGAAAATATGCCGGAGTTTAAGATAAAGAAAGAAGGAGATTTTACAATTTTGGAGGTGGTATCAGAGAGTAGGCTGGTCAAGTCAAACAGCGAAGCGCGCCGGATGATCGAACAGGGCGCAGTCAAGTTCGACGGAATGCAGATTAAGGATATCGCCCAAAAAGTCCGGGTTGTTTCCGGAATGGTGCTGCAGGTGGGCAAGAGGAAATTTATAAAGCTGGTTAAATAGACTTGCCATAAATAAAATATTGTTTTAATATAACCAACTTACTAAGGAGGACTCTTTTGGTTAACAAAAAATGTAAAAGTGGCAACCATTCATTGCCGGCAGAGCAGGTTTATGTGAAGTATTGCCCGGGTTGTGGTGAGTTGGTAAATCCTCGGGCTAGTGTTCTGCCAAAATGTTCCTACTATCATTTTAAAAAAGCGCAAGACGGGTATAAATACTGTCCGGATTGCGGAGAGAAGCTATAAAAAGGCGAAATTTACTTTTGCCTTTTTTTATTGACAAAACCAAAGCCAACAATTAATCTAATATAATCAGCATTTTTACATCATAATTTAGGAGGACAATCATGTGTGGTTGTAAAGGTGGGTCCAGGCATATTACCATTACCTTTGAGATGGGGCCATCGGCAGTATTGCCCATGACGGCAGAAAACTTGAAGCAGGTTACCTCGATCGGAGTCAACCGGAAGTTAAACACCTTGGCCTTGTTGATCCAGCATCTACCCCCGGAAGGCGGACCAGACAAATATGAGGTCATCGATCTGAAGCCGGAGAAACTAGGCGATTTGAACGAAGTGGGAAGGGGTGGCATCAAAGTAGCTCGGATGATGCTGGAGGCTTTGACCGGGCAACCTTTCGTGGAGGTGGAGCTGCCCGACGATCAGGATATGCGTTTTTACGCCCGTCAGGACTTCAAGGATAAAGTCGATGCACTGTAGGACAATGCATCAATAGTAGATAATAAACCCAACGCAAAATTTGCCGAGGGTTTTTTATTGACAATAAAATAAAAATACTGTAAAAAATAATAAAATAAGTCGGAGGCTCAAAAAGAAAATTGAGGGGCTATGAGTCAATCCAGTTTCTGTGAATGCGATGCTCCCCAACCCGGAGATAAAACCATATGCAAAATGCCTGTTTGCCAACATTGCCAAATGCCCATTAATTTCAAACTAAGGGCACTGGAAGAACTACTGCAGTTATTAGCAGAACATTATCAGCAAAAAACAGGCAAGCCGTTCTTCTCTCCAGAGGGGTGACCCAAACAAGCCTATTCATCAGAATAGGCTTTTTTATTTTATCATCTTATTCTCCCAGTCCGGGAAATATTCTCCTATTTGGTCCAGAGTAAACTGTCCCAGGATAGATTCCTTTGGTTCTTTTGTCAGTAGAAAGGCAAATGATTTTTCTACCAGTTTTTCCACCGGATATTGTTTGCCGGTAAGCCGAACGTAGGTGGGTAAAGGGATGGTGACCAGGTGTTCTGTTTTGGTTTTATCTTCATCAATAACTTTTACCCGACATTCCCAGCCGTAATTGTTTTCTGTAGTGCTGGTAATCTTTATTTCTGACATAATTAATGTGGGAAGATAAATTCAGCGGCTAAATACAAAGTGACAAAAAAACCGATAAATGAGGAAATGTAAACCAGCCATGATTTTTCTTTTTGTTTGAATATGGCCATTATGCCCATAACCATCCCAGCTATAGCAGAAGCACCCGCCAAAAGAAATGGTGTGGTTAACCACATATTGCTGAAGAATTTGTCACCACCACGTTGGCCTGATTGGACTAGAAGAAAAAAAATTACTAGAAACAGAAAAAACAAACCACATAATCCAATGGACCATTTTCCATATTTTGTCTTGGGCATATTATTCATTTTAATGATTACTTTTATATTTTATAATTATTATAAAAATATAGCAAAAAACGGATACTTGTTTAGTATCCGTTTTCGTTTTTTAAAGTTTGTATTTCCTGCATGACCCTGTCAGCCAAGGCCTGATAACCTTGTTTGTTAGTCAGATAATTAGCAACTTCGGTAGCTGGGATTGGCTGTCCTATGACCATGGCTAAGCCACGTTTACGCAACAGGCAATCAAGTAGCCACTTAGTGCTGTGTAAGTAAACCGGCACAATAGGCACTATTTGTTTTGATTGTTTGAGTACCAGACCAAGGCCTGGTTTCCCCGGTTGCAATTTAATGCCATTGCCACGCGTGCCTTCTGGGAAGAACACCAAGCCATATCCGTTGGCCAGCACTTTTTTTACATGCTGCATGGCCTGTCTATCCAGAGCCTGACGATTGACCGGAAAGGCGTTGGTACGGCTGATGATCCAGCCGAAGAATCTGTTATTCCATAGCTCCTTCTTGGCGAAGAAATACACTTGGCGCCTGATCCATGATCCTAGCAACAGTGGGTCAAGGTTGCTTTGGTGGTTACTAGCCAAGATAAAGGCAGAGTGGCGGGGTATGTTTCTTTGTCCGCGCCGTTTCATACCGCAGACCAGGCCCAGTATTCTGCCCAGCAACCAACCTATATAGTATAAAATTTTCAAAATTTACCTCCGATATTATGAACAATTTTGATTTTAAGATAGCTTAAAACAAGCACCAGTTTGTGTCAACGATGTTATTGTCTCAATCTCTCTCTTTAAAAGTGATGGCGCTTAGTATTGTCAGACCAACCAGGAATATTCCCAAATAACCAAGTTGTGTCCAAAGCTCGGTCGTATCCACACCAGGGGCGATGGCTGCCTGCATAGCACTGATACCGTATTTCAGTGGAAATATCCAGCCTAATATTTCCGCCCAACGTGGCAGCAGAGCTGTATCAGTCAGAAAGCCGGAAAGAAAAGCGGGCAAGACGACAAGCAAGGGGATAAATGGAATAACTTGTGCTTCTTTTCGGGCAAAAATTGAAATAAAGATGCCCAGTAATACGGAAACCACGGCTTGTAGGAATAACGTGCCGACCATAGCCAGGATCGCGTTAGTTTCATAAGAAAGGTCAAAGATCCAAAGAACTTCCACCAGCACCAGCCCGGCTTGTAAGAAGGCTAACCCCAAGTATCCAACCACATAGCCAAGAATTATATCCAGCCTTTTAACCCCGTTAACCAGCATGCGATTTAATGTGTCATTTACCCTTTCTTGGACTACCAGTAATGCCGTCAGTAAAAAAGTCAGGAAATATACAATATAGGCAATGAATGGAACAACATAATTCTCAACAGGAAATCCGGGCGGCATGGTGTCAAAAAATAATTTTAAAAAGTAAGCAATTATTAATGGCACCACCATGGAGAATCCAAGAAAACGCTTATCGTGGATAAGTTGTTGGATGACTCGTTTGGCAATAATAAATACCTTCATTCTTTTTTATCGTTTAGTAGGGAAATCATGACATCTTCAAGACTTTCCGCATCTATATCAAGTTTGGTGATTTCTTTTGATAAGCCATATTGTTGTAATGCTTTGGCCATGGTTGTGCCTTCAGCTGATACTTTTTCTTTCCATTCTTTTTTGTCTGTTTTGAAATGCAGATTTGAATTCCCTCTGGCAATCAAGTTACGTGGCGTGTCATGGGCGATAACGTTACCTTCGCGTAATAATATAACTTTATCGCAGAGCATGGCCTCATCCATAAGGTGAGTGCTTATAAATAAAGTTTTTCCTTGTTCCGACATTTGTTTGAATCGAGACCAAAGATTCCTTTTTAACAATGGATCAAGGGCAGCTGTTGGCTCATCTAATAAAAGTAGTTCTGGATCATGAACCAGAGAGCAGGCCAAGGAAACTCGTTTTTTCATGCCGCCTGACAGCGTATGATTCACGCTTTTGAGACGCTGGCCCAGATCCAATTCGTTTAGTATTTTTTCAGCGCGTTGTTTCGGATCTGAAATGCCATGGATACGTGCAAAAAATGCCACATTCTCTCGTGTGGTTAGGTCTTCGTATAAAGCGGGATCTTGGGGCATGTAGCCAATTTTTTTCCGGAGATCCCAACGTTTTTTGATGGGATCCAGACCCAACACTTTTATTTTTCCAGAAGTTGGATTAAGAGCGCCCACGATTGCTTTTATAAGCGTTGATTTGCCGGCACCGTTCGGGCCGACCAAGCCGGTAATTTCTCCAGTAAAAATTTCAACGTTTACGTTATCAAGTGCCTGTACGTGTTTGTATTTTTTGCCTAGGTTTTTTACTGAGATGGCTGTGTTCATGTATGAATTATATATTATTATCATTAATAAAAAAACCACCCAAGGTAGTCGGGTGGTTGCTTTTCTAGATTGATTGGACCATCGGGATTATCGTGCCAGGTGCCAGAAAGGGCAATTTTTTTCTCAGGAAATCATATCTTTTTGGATAATATTCCTGCAGGTACTCTGGGTTGGTCAGCAATATGCGGATCGCCTCTACAAAATCTTCATTTTCTATTTCGGAGGTTTCGTTTTTATAGACCTCTTCGTGTAGCAAAACATAGTCAGTGACATATTTTTTGCGTAGGGTCGGGTTGATTTCCTCCTGGACAATTATCCGGTAATCATCATCCCAGCCCTTGGGCAGAGCGGACCGCAAACGATGTGCTACCTCATGGGCCACGGTGCCTAGTATATAAGCACGCGTGAGATCGTTGTAGCTAAACAAGCCCGGATAATCAGTTAAGTAGTCAAAATCCTCCGGTTTTTCAGTTTGAAAATTGCCAATCTCGATGTGTTGGCCATTGGTCGTGTTGCCGGCAAAAGCCCGCACTTTGTACAGATGGCGTATTTTATTCTCGTCATCCACACCTTCAAGATATTTGGCCAAGCCGAGGTAATCCTCCAGGCAATCAGCAAAATACAAGCCAGGCATATTGGGGCGGCTATAAAGCCTCAATGTCGAACCAAACAGGAAGTCATAAACCTCTTTCCAGATGTGCGGGCGCAAATTTGGCGGTATGTAGATAATGAAGAAAGGAATTTTTCTGATATGCCACACTTTGGCTGTGGTTAGGGCTTTTTTACCGAATGAATCAAGCAGGAATTGCTTGACGATATGGTCCGGCATTGCTGGGTCAGGTCCATGGTTGAATCCTGTAATCACCAAATCTTTCATGTTAACCTCAATTTTAAATGTTCAGTTTTTAGTTTATTAAATTACCACTAATAATTTTGCATGTCAAAAAACCGGGTAAAATATTCCCGGTTTTTATCAAATATTATTTATTCAATACGGTCTGCAGGTCTCTTTCGTGTTCTTCTTCCATGACCAGGATGTCTTCCAGAACTTTTTTCAGCCCCCACAGCTTCAGCTCGATAGCCTCTTCTATCCTTTCGTTATACCTTCTGACCGCATCTTTCTCTCCTTCTAGATCTTGCTCCAACATTTCTTTTGAGTCTTCAGAAACCTTTCTTTCTTCAATCTTGATAGTCGGAGTACTCCCCAGGTAGTCAATCTGTTCGGACAGTTGCAGGGCGTGACCCATTTCTTCATTGGAATGCACGACCAATTCTTTGATGATTGATTCGTATTCCGGACCGGTCATGGTGGCCGCATGCTGAACGTATTGGATAGCCGCCGCGTATTCCCACTCCAGATCCTTGTTTAATTTTTCTAATAGCTCATCTTTGGTGATTGCCATATATTTTCAATTAATAATTAGTTGGATTATTATTATAACTTTTCAATCCGCTCAAGTCAATCTAGTAATATTTATGATGATGCACGCAATAGACTTTATCACCTTTGACCCAGCGCTTGTTTTCTCGCTGAACGAATTTATTGATGCCATGATCGCGGATGTATTCCTGATTTTCTATCATGCTCATCTCGTATTTAGTGCGGTAGCGTTTGTCTAGATTTTTTAGTCGAGTACAAGGGAACGTGTCGCATTCATAGCAAAATTTCCAGCCGTTTTTTAGAAGCTTGGGGCAATTCTTAATGCTACAGCCGACACAGCTGCGTGGTTTCCCCTCATCATCCATGCGGCAACCCGGGCAGGGCAGGTTATTAGTACCTGTCTTAGTTCCCTTATTACTGAAATATGCCATGCAAAGGTGGCAGTTCATGCCGCAGATGGCGATGTGTAACTTTTTTATTTTATTGGTTGATGCCATTATCCTTTACAAAACATTTTATTGTTTAGGAGCGGATTCAGCTGGATTAGCGTTTGTGTTTAATCCTTTTATCCCCTCACCGTTTAACTGAAAATATATAAAGGTAAAAGCTAGGTATATTACCGGAACAGCTACGAAAATACCAATGCCCAGCGCAATTAAGCCGAGTAATATCACGCCCAGAGCGATTAGTCCGAATAAAAATAATTCTAACTTGATGCCTTCGGTCATGTTCGCGCTTTTTTTCATTGCATCCATGACGCCCATATCCTTGTCAATAATCAGATAAACAGTAAACATATATTTAAGTGCCAGATATATACCAGGAATTATCAACAGGACAAAGCCAATGCCAATAATTATAGTTAATAAAATATTGGCTAATAAGACATTGCCAAAAGGCTTGATATAAGTGAAAATTAGAGACATTTCATCTTTCTTGCCCCTCAAGTAATCTAATAGTATTTTGGTAATGCCACAGGTGAGCCAGGTGCTTAGAAGCAGGCTGATTATGTTCCAGAAAAAATTAGTAGCGCTTTTTGGGTTGGTACCGTTAAAAATGTTGGGAATTATGATGACTATGGCCATCAGTAGCACGAAGTACCAAAAATCTTTTTTTAAAGTTTCCCAGCCCCATTTGATGGCTGCGCCGGCGTCTATTTGTTTGCTTTGGTTGTCCATAATTATTTTTTATTAATGATATTTAAATATTTTTTTATATAGTTTTTTTCCTTAATAATGTTGTCCAGGGTTAACCCACTCTCACAAATGATTGGTTTGCTGAGGTCCCTGATCATATCCAATATGTCTGTCTGTTTGGTTTGAAAGAGAGGAATATGGGGATGCTCGTTGTCCAGGCCGCTAATATGATATTCGGCTAGTTTATGACCAAGTTGATCATAAAATTCATCAACGTTGCAACGAGAGGGCTTAAGCGTTTTAATATGATTTACATCAAAGACAAAATGAAAATTATCATCTGCTTCAACTATTGGTTTTATTTCTTCAACATAACGCCCAAATGGTTTTTGTCTATCCATATTTTCAAAGCCAATCGGGAAGGGTAGTTTTTTAAATATTTCAATATCCATGACGTTGTCCGGGTGAAAAACTACCAAGTCCAGAGGATGAATATTTTTATGGGCATAGATTAATTGGTCTAGTACTTCGCTTGTTTCTTGGTTTTGTTGATAATATAGTTTGGGCGCGTGCAAGCTGACATATTCAAATCCAATCAAATCTGATTTATCCAGAGCGGCCAGCCAGCCTTGTTCCAGTCTGTTTTTGCGTACAAAACCTAACTCTACTGCATTACAGCCTATTTCTCTAATTTTTTGTAGTGCTTGTTTAGCGTCTGCTTGTTTGTGCAGGGCACCAGTAGAGAATCCGAAAAGCATTATTGTATTTTATAAACCATTAAATATGTACCATCATCAAGCTTGATTACTGAAGGGTCGGCGGTAGCGCCTTTTGAATCACTATCCCGGAATTGGCTACCAGTATCGGTAAATGAAGTTGGGACTGTTCCGGTGGCAATATTTATGCCGGCCGTAAAAAGGTAATACAAGCCATTTTCAAAATATACATCAGGCACGCCGCCACCGGTAAATGCCACACCCTTCTCGGTAAAAGTGAGTCCGTCAGACGAAGTGGCGTAGATGACTTGGTTGCCCTCATTTGTACCGCCATAAAGATACCAGGTGTCGTCGAACAGGTTTACGTCCGGGTCATAAATACCGCTGCCATCCCTCTCGAACCGCACGCCTTCTTCCATGGCGAAGTTAACGCCGTCATCTGATATGGCGGAATATACTTTTGATGAGGGCTCGATGCCATCTGCCGTGGAATTCACTCGGGCGTCGTTGATGTCAAAGAAAAACAACCTGATCCGCCCGTCATCAAGTAAAACCGGATCGGGGTCGGCGACCGCCCTGTCGCCTATGTCTTCGATGGTCAGGACTTGCTGCTGGGTCCAGGTTTGACCCTGATCTGATGAGGTGACCGTTCCCAGCTGTTCGGGCAGACCTTCAGTAGTGACATCCACGAAATAGACATAAATCACACCATCTTTGATCACACCGGCGGGAACAGAAGCATGCTCAGCCAAGATTGTCCCTGAGGGAGTCCAGCTTGTTAAACTAGTGCCGGTGGCGTAGGTTACTTTGTCATGGTAGGGTCCCTGGTTCATTTCCGACCAAAGATATTCAAATTCGTCATTTTTTTTTGGAAAAGCGGAATTTTCTTCGGTGCAGGGCTCGGTCGGTTTGGCATCGGTTGGATTGCCTTGTTTGATCCACTCCTTGCCGTCGCAGAGCCAGACGTCTTCTAGCTTATCTTTTTGATCGCCCAGCGTGGCGACATTGGAGTTAATATCTTTATCATCTTCCTTAATAAATTGGTCGTAGGCAAAATAACCACCAATACCCAAAACGAGTAGGAAAACCAATATTATAATTTTTGTTTTCATAGTTTTAATAATTTAGGTTTTTTTAAATTTTTAATTAGTAATATTAAAATTGTCATTAATCCCCAGAAGCTGATACGCTGCCATAATACCGCAAATACCCCGGTCTCATCACTGTTAAATATTGAATGATTTCCGGGGAAGATTGTCAAAATAAAGCCTAAAATTAAGAGAAACCAAATGTATTTTTTTGTGTTTTGTGATTTTAGTATACCAATTAAAATGATAATGGGGATTGCTAGCCATATGTAGTAATGATGTAAAATATAAGAAGACAACAACAATATTAATATTATCAAAATAGCATAGTTTTTAACCAGAAGATCATTGTCTATGTAATTACGCCAACCAAAATAATAAATCAAACCATAACACAGTAAAGCCAAAATTGCCCAGCCAAAATGTCCCGCATCGATTCCATATAGTTGATTTATTAATACTGGTAATGAGGCACCGGAACCAGATGGCGTTATGCCAAGTGTTATTTTTGGTAGCACCTTCAAAAGGTATTCTAAGTATAATCCTGCAGCTGATGGGCCGGCAGAAATAATTGTAAACATTATGGCTGCAAAAATAACCCCAATTGCAGAAATTACTATAGTCCATCTTTTCATAGCGACAAACAAAAAAAATAATAATATAGGAAAAGATTTAATCAATATCCCTAAGCCTAAGAATATTCCTGCTAGGGATTTCTTATCTTTGATTACCAACCAGATGGTACCGGCTAAGCATAAAAAAACTAAACCATTGGCCTGTCCAAAAAAAATAGACAATAAAAAAGGTAAATAAACTAAACTAGCAGCTAACACTATAATTGCAATAGGAATTTGTTGTTTTCTGGGCAATATCCTTATCATGAAAAAAACCCCAATAGTATAGCAAGCTAAATTAAATATTGACCACAACCAAACAGCTACTACTAATGGCAGCCGGGTGAGTGGATATATTAGATTTGCTAAAAATGGAGGGTACAAGTATAGGTGTGTAATAGTGTCGTGCCCTTCTTGTGCTAATTTCTCAATAATATTATCGGTCTGGTAAATATCACCATGTTTTAATAAAATATCTGAGGCATAATATACTGGACCGAAATCTACACTCCATTCTGGTTTATTAACAACTACCAATAATAATAACATCACCGTAAAAAAAACAACAAAAACGATTATGAGTTTCCAATTTGCTAATAGGTAACTTTTCACATTAATAATAAATATTTTTATTAGCTATAAATTTATATATCCTGACTATCATGCCGATGATCGTACCCACAATGCCGATGATCATGATGATGGGATAAAGGGAGTTTAGCCATTCCAAATTCCAAACAGCAAAATCAAAAGGCTTGCTGATAAATATCTGATACATTACGAGGATACCGATAATATCC